>Ga0302165_10000012_pt1 | contig 204248 bp, 169 predicted proteins | sample I_Fen_E3_2_FD_193499 | JGI IMG/M metagenome (GOLD analysis project Ga0302165, IMG submission 193499) | Peat permafrost microbial communities from Stordalen Mire near Abisko, Sweden - I_Fen_E3_2 | ecosystem: Environmental > Terrestrial > Soil > Wetlands > Permafrost | place: Sweden: Abisko...
GAGTAAGTGCATATTCCATAACTATTTTAATGTTTTCCTGCGCTTCTTTAACTTCTATTTGCTTTTTTAATGATTTTTCCTGCAGTTCAATAGCTCGTACACTTATCGCATCTGCAGAGGAGGCCCCTTCTTTTGATTTATCCAAAATCATGTCTGAAGATTTTGTTATTTTTCCAGATGCTTCACTGATTTCCATTGTGGATGCAGCCGTTTCTTCAACTCCAGCAGATAAAACTTCTAATTCTTCGACTGCACTACTTAGTTCAAAATCCATGCTTTTTACACTGATTAATGAATTTTCCATAATCTGATTCACCTTCTGTGTTTCTTCACGAATAGATTTCATCATATCGCACAAAGAGATTTGCATTTCATTCGTTGCATTTATAATCTCTCCCAATTCGTCTTTATATGAAAAATATTCCTTTCTTATTTCACTTTTGAGATCACCTTTTGCCATTTGCTGCATGTGGCCTTTTAAAAAATTCAAGGGATTTGTAATACTCTTTATAATAAATACGCATACTACCATCACAATCCCCATTAAGAATACAGCAATTGAAATTAAATCAATTAAATTTTCTGTTATTTCTTTTTTAGCTTGCATTTCTAGTTTTGTGTTTTGTGAATTAGCAAGTGTAACAACTTTATTAATGCTCTTTCTATGTTCTTTATATAAAGGTTCCATCTTATTTTGCCAGATGGTTCTTGCCGTTTCAATATCTCCATTTTTATATGCAGGAAGGAATTCATTTTCATAAACACCATAGAAATCCTCTGCTGGTTTATATGCACTTTCTAACATCACTGTTCGCAATTTCCCATTGCTTAGAGTTTTATTCCAGTAGGAATGTCTGCTTTCATACTCTTTTTTTAATTTCTCCATATTTTGCATTAATTCTTTCTTTTGGGAATCATTTGTTTCTTCTAGTAATTGTAGCGTAATTAGATTTGATTCTATAATATATTCAGGAGGGGGTAAAATATCTGCAACTAAATCCTTGCCTTCAATTATTTTTTCATACATAACCCCATTAATCTTAATCGCACTGATAATCTTATACGAAAAAAGACCAAAACAAATAAACCCAACCATAAAAATCATTACAAGCAATAACAGTTTGTACTTTACTTTCATTCTCTTTAGCATATACTTCCTCCGCTCATTGATGTCGCTTCCTTCCTTAAAACTTTCTTATGAATTTGAGATTTGATAAAAAAAAGTAGCCAGGATGCGAATTACCGTCATTGGCTACTTTCATATACTCTGCATTATTTTTCTAAAAATTCAAAGCATTTTAATCAATATTCTCTTTTCTGTTTACATATTATAATTTATCATATTACTATATAAAATTTCAAGAAATTTTATATGTATTCTTTAAAAAAAATATATAAAAAGATAAATTTAAATAAATTTAGGCGGATTTTAGAAAAATCATTTTTTCTTAAAATCTATATCACTTCTACTTTACATTTCTCTTTGTATTTTATAAGCCAGTGTGACTTTGATAAATAAAGACCGAATACGATTGTTGAAAGTCCCCATGTGAGTGGATATGCCCAAAAAACCACTTCGATTTTCGGAATAAAATGAATGACAGTTGTAATATAAGTAATTCGAATGAAGCACCAGCATACCATCATTACAAGCATTGGAACTGTCGATTTTCCTGCACCTCTCATAATTCCAGCTGTACAGTGGGAAAATGCCAGCAAAAAATAAAACAGACATTCTGTTCTTGCCTGCTGTGTGCCATATGCAATGACCTGCGGATTATGATTAAATGCTGCCACCAAAACAGGCATAGTTATAAAAATTACAATACCAATTAATTCTGCAATAATAAGCGAACAGATCATGCCAAATTTTGCTCCAGCCTTTACTCTCTTAAATTCCCTGGCTCCCAGATTTTGTCCGATATAGGTAGTTAAAGAAAGTGCAAAACAGGTAATTGGCAGAAATGCAAAACCTTCTATTTTCGTATATACGCCGCACCCTGCAACGGCCATAACATTGAATTTATTTATATTTGACTGAACAATAATATTTGCAAAGGAAATAATTGAATTTTGTAACCCAGATGGAATTCCAATTCCAACAATTTTTCTTAACATTGGTAAATCAAAATGAATCTGGTTTAAAGATACCTTGTATACTTCATTGGTAAATATAAGACGTCTTAGGCACAAAAGCATACAGAAAAATTGTGAGATTACGGTTCCCAGTGCAGCAAATCCAACGCCCTTATGAAATACCCCTACAAAAATCAAATCCAGCACCACATTCATCACAGAAGATATCATCAGATAATAAAGCGGATGTCTGCTATCTCCCACTGCCTGTAAAATGCCCATAAACATATTAAATAGAACAACAAAAAGCGACCCGGAAAAATATACCCGGAAAAATAAAATCGAATTTGGCAGCACACTTTTTGGAGTTCCCATCCATCGCAAAATCTGTGGTGTTAAAATGAGTCCAATGATGGTTAACAAAATTCCTGCCACAAGACCAAAAGCTATTTCTGTATGAATTGCCTTTGATACATTTTTATATTCTTTTGCTCCGTAAAACTGCGCAATTACAACTCCTGCACCAATTGCGATTCCACTCAGAAAACCAATCAGTAAAAAGATAAGGCTTCCTGAAGAACTAACTGCGGCAAGCGCATCACTTCCTAAAAAATTGCCAACAATAAATGAATCTGATATATTGTAAAACTGTTGAAAGAGATTCCCTAAAAAAATCGGTATTGCAAATGCTATCATACTTTTACCGATGGGACCTTCTGTCAGCAATTGTTTTTTCTCGTTTGTTTTCATTTTTACATTTCCTCTAGTTTTCTATTGAATATGCTTTTAACCATAAAAAAAGACCATCCTCTTCGGATGACCTGTGTGAACCCTACCTTAGGCTCTTGCGCTAATCAGTTTTAATGCAAAGTCTGCGATAATCTCTTCCAGGTCTGTAATCTCTCTACCTTTCTGCTTTCGCATGAGAATATCAAACAAATACGCGTCTTCTATTTTGGTTTTTCCAAAATACATAAGCATTTCTCCTTTCTACATTTATTTGTCAGAGTTTTAATGTGTTTAGGATAAACTGTTTTTACAAAACAGGATATTCGTCCTAATCTATTTAGATTGTAACACAAATAAATATCTTGTAAACATATATAGCAGAGATTTTTCGTACTTTTTTGCATACATTCCTCGAATGTAAAATTAGCGCAAAGAATAATTAAAATAAGGATTACATTTCTTTCGAAAAGCAAATATTGTGTAAGTTTTTTACATCTATATGTGTCTTTGCATCTTTTAGTACCTGAATTAATGCACCTGCGATCATATCATATGTTCCCGATGCAGCACACATTGTCTTTGCTGATACATATAGTGCATATTCTGAAATCCGTTTATCTTTTATGGCAGAACTTTGAAGGAATACAGTGCCATCCTGGTTCTTGCGGAAAGAATCTACCGCATTATTTAAATCATAAAATAGATGAATCATATCCTCTTTCTTATGAACGCTATGTAAAACAGTTGCCACACCTGCATGTTCTTCCATTTCACAAGTGGCTATAATTTGCATTACCAGCTTTAATTCACCTGTTATATCAGAAGTTTCCATTAAAACGTCCGGACGCTTTTTTAAAAATTCCAAAAACTTTGTTTTGGCTGTTTTATAGTCTTCCTTCTCTAAAAAGTAATATAACGTTTCTTTTAGTTCTTTTGTTTCTACTTTTTCTCCAAGCATTCCCACTTTGCATTCATATACAGATAGTTGATTTTTCCTTACATATACAAGTAAAAGAATTTCTGATATAAATCCATAGACACGTTTATGATAATCATCATAAGAATCAAAATCTACATATTTTTCCATTTCCTGAAAAATTGAAAACAGCCATTTTGCATAGGCATCGAATAAGGATTTTTTGCATATTAAAATATTTCCAAAATATGTCTCATCTCCATGAATCGTTTTCTCATAGATAGCATAATACTCTGGATATAACTGCTGGATTACTTTCGCTGTAATGTCAAGGTTTTCCACATGATGTGTTGCTGCATATCCGTCATAATAAAGATTTGGCAAAATTACTTTTCGTGTCGTAATTAAATCATATTGTTTTAACAAATGCTCTAGTTCTGTCTTTGTAAATATCTTTTCCTGCTCATTAATTAAGTATCTTCTATAGTGACATACCCCAACATACTCTGCATCGGTTACATTTTTCCAAATCCAATAGTGTCCGGTTAGTTCGCTGTAATATATATTTTTTTCTGAGATATTGTCACCGCTATCATCTCCCAGATATCCTAAATCATCATGAATTGCTCTCCCTACCTGTAGCGGAATATACATTGGATCTGGCGGGATATCAAATTTTTTGTGTGTTAAAGTAAAAATTTTCAGGGACATTTTTATTCTCCTTTTTCCATATTTTTTATTGTAAAGCATATAATCCTGCCTTGCAATACAAGTTTTCTTTTATTCTTGCACAAATACATTTGCAATGAAATAAAGCTTTGCTATAATTAAATGTAGCTTTTTACTATTTATTCTCAATCCATGAAGGAGCTTTTTATGTTTGAAAAAGATAATTTTGAAAATATGCGTTTTGCTAACGATTATCCTATAAATTTAACCTCAACTAATTTACCTGAAACATTTCCAGAGCATTGGCACAATTATGCCGAACTTATTATTTCGCTCCAGGAGGGAATTCGATATAGCATTAATAATACCGTCTATACGTTAAATGAAAATGATATTTTACTCATACATCCTGGTGAGTTACATTCCCTCATCTATAATCCCCCAAAGACACCTTCTTACCTTTTAATTCAGTTTGATTACACTTTATTATCATCCTTAATTGAGTTCAAACGACACCAATATTGGATTCAGCAATTTTGCTATTTTCCACATGAGCAAAATAAAAAACTAACTGCTCATATTATTTCAATTGCAAATAAAATGTTTGCCATGGAAAAAGAAAAACCGTCTTTTATGGATGCTCGTTTATGTTGTCTTTTATATGAAATGTTTATTTATATTGGCGAATATGTGATTACGGATGAATACATCCAGTTTCTATCGAACAGCCCGCTTTCTAAAGACAAGCTTACACAGCAAAAAAGCACACACCAATCTTCTATGACACAAAAAATGATTGATGTATGCTCTTATTTATCACAAAACTGTACAAAAGAGATTTCTTTAGATGATGCTGCTGATTATGCGGGTTTTAGCCGATACCATTTTTCCAGACTCTTTAAAGAATTCACAGGTCTTTCTTATGTAGAATTTATTACGAAAGAACGATTAAACCGCGCTTGTTCTCTTCTTGCAAATGAAATGTTATCCATAACCGACATTGCTTTAATGTCTGGTTTTTCCAGCATATCTACCTTCAACCGGAGCTTCTTAAAATACCGACAGGATACACCGAGTGCTTTTCGGGAAAAATATCAAAAAGAACGTTCATTCTCCTTTTGATATAATACTCTTCGTTTTCCACTTGCCCTGCATATACCTCAGCCAGCTGATGATACCTGTTATCAGCCATGTAAGCGCCGTTGCAAGCCATACGCCCCATACGCCAATCCCACTTATGAGCGTAAGTGGTCTGGCAAGAAAGATACGCCCACACATTTCAATGAGTCCATTTATAAAGGCATAGACCGTGTCACCAGTTCCATTTAAAAGCCCTCTTGTAATATAAATCATACCAAGTGGAAAATAAAACCAGCTTGTGATTTTTAATGCCTGTGTCCCTAATTTTATAACTTCCACTTCTTTTGCAGAAACAAAAAGCTGAACGATTTCATGGCCAAATAATTGTGCCAAAGGAAGCATAATCAAAGTAAATGCACCCATAATCAAATAGCTTTGCTTATATCCTTTTTTGACTCTTTGAATATTACCTGCTCCCATATTCTGTCCCGAAAAATTAGAAACAGCAGTTCCAAGGGAATTATATGGTTGTTGTACCAATTGTTCTACTCTGCTTGTTACGGTAAATGCGGCAACTACTAAAGAACCAAATGTATTTACAACACTTTGCAGTACAATGCAGGAAACAGCAATCATCATATTTTGCAATGCTACTGGAAATCCAAGACGAAGGCATTTTCCAATAATAGCAGGATTCCATTTTAAATACTCTTTTTCCATTTTAAAATATGGATTCTTACGAATTGCAAATATCAGACTTCCAATAGCTGCAGCCGCTTCTGAGAGTACTGTTGCAAATGCTGCACCAAACACACCCCAGTGGAATCCCAATACAAATAAAAAATCTAATCCTATATTTAAAAAGCTTGACATAATCAGAAAAAATAAAGGCGTTTTAGAATCTCCTAAGGCACGCATAATAGAAGCTACGCCATTGTAAATTGCAACTGTAAAAATACCACAGCAAATTGTACGCATAAACAATACGGAATCATCTAATATATTTGCTGGTGTATTTAGTAATACTAAAAAAGGTCTTGCCAGAGCAAAACTAATGATAAACATTAGAAGTGCTGATATCAAAAGCAAGTAAAAAGCATTTGCAATCGCACTTTTTACATACTCAAAATCTTTTGCTCCAAAATATTGTGAAATTACAATTCCAATTCCAGAAGCCATTCCAAAACACAGGGAAAAGAACAGATAATTTACAGAACCTGTTGCTCCTACGGCAGCCAGTGCATCTGCTCCTACATATTTTCCAACAATAATAGAATCAATGATACTATAAAATTGTTGAAAAATATTACCCAGTAACATAGGAATTGTAAAAGAAAGCAATAAAGAAACAGGCTTTCCAACTGTCATATCATTTACATATTTTTTCATTTCTGCCACCACTTTCAAAACATCTCTTGCTTATAGCAAAAGTATCATAGCAAAAAGATTTCAAAACTACTACTCAAAATATGCAATTTTACTTCTCATTTTTTGCTTCCTTATTTTTTTAAATCCCCGCTTTTCGTAAACGTTCCTGAAGCATTGGTCCAAGGATTGAAATTATTATTATTTTAACCAGATCTCCTAAAATAAATGGAAATACACCTGCATATAATCCCTGTAAAAAAGTCATATGCATTTGCATACAAAGCCATATGGTGCCTACTCCATAACAAAAAGACATTCCAATTATCATAGAAAAAATTGTGAATATCCGATTCTTTGGAAATCGGTCTATGATATAGCCACTAATTGCAACCATCCCTAAGAACCCAATCAGATATCCTCCTGTCGGTCCAAAAAATTTATAAACTCCTCCACTAAATCCCGAAAAAACTGGTAATCCACAGATTCCAATCAGTAAGTATAGCCCACAGCAGATGAACGCTCTTTTCATTCCCAGAATGTAAATACTTAAGAACAAAACAAAATTTGTTATTGATATCGGAATTACTCCAATCGGAATCGAAAAGGGCGCCAGAATACATAATATTGCTGTCATTAACCCAATGAGGGTGATAGATTTTGTATTTGTTTTTGCAGATTTCATATAAATGCTCCTTATACTTTTTTGATAATAGTAGATAATTGCGAAACAATGTAAAATACTTATATATTACGTGAATTTGCCAAAAAAATGGCGACTTGCCACTGCATTAAAGCCTTCTTTTGGTAATATTCATTTAAAAAGTCATTTAAAATGAGTTTCGCAATTGCCTGTTTTGATAAAAGATGTTATTTCATCTTAGTATATGGATTCTTCTTTTGATTGTCAACCATTAATTATTTAAAGTTAACATTGGCATTCTATATAATCTGCTTCTGTTCGTAACTGCTTCCACGAATTACCTTCTATACTTTGAATCTGTCAATTTCAGCACTTAATTTTTCTGCCAGTGAAGATACATCTTTACTCGTGTGTGATACCTCTTCAAACGTCTGTGTCTGGGTTGTTACGGATGCGGATGCCTCTTCCATGCAGGCAGCATTCTCTTCAGATAATGCGGATAATTCTGAAATAATATGTATCATTTGTGTTTTACTTTCCTGCATTGTTTCCGTTGACTCATTTAATTTTTTGCCTTCCTGATCCATAACGAGCAGCATACTTGCTATTTCATCAAATTTTCCAGCTGTCTTTTCAACTTCTTTACTTTGAACTTCTATGGAAGCTTCCATTTGATGAATCATATGAACCGTTTCACCCATTTTACCAATCAGCTGTGCTATAATTTGTTCAATTAATTCAGTTAATGTATTTGTCTGCTTTGCTAAGTTCCCTATTTCTGTTGCTACAACTGCAAAGCCTCTTCCTGCTTCTCCTGCTCTTGCTGATTCAATACTTGCATTTAATGCTAAAAGATTCGTCTGAGAAGCAATTTCTCTAATCTTAGAACTCGCATCTTTGATTTTATCTGCTTCTTTGCTCGTAGCTGAGATAACCTGATATACTTTTTTGGAATTCTCGTTATTTACTTTTGTAGCATCTACCAGTTCATGCAACGATTCAATTCCCTGTGATTTAATTTCATTGACTTTATCAACTGCACTGTCAAGACCTTTTACATTATTTCTTACCTGCTCTAAAAGTGCACTTAATCGTTCAATCTGATTCTCTCCTTCTGAAGTCTGCTGTGCCTGAGAAGTAGCTCCCTGTGCCACTTCATCTACTGTAGAAGATAGTTGATTACTGCTTTCTGAGGCTTTTTGACAGGAATCATATAAATTCTCTGATTGATTTGAGAGACTTTCGGCAACTATCATAATATTTTGAATCAACTTTGTGAGATTTCTTTGCATATCCATAAATCCGATACTTATAATTCCAATCTCATCGTTCCTTTTTGCATACGAATCTAAGGATGTGGAAGAATCTATTGTTAAATCATACTTTGCAAGCCGCTCAATATTTTTACGAAGCATATCAATCGGATGAATCAATATTTTATACAAGGAAAGACTTAATAATGCTAATATCAAAACCGCAAAAGCAAGACAGATTCCAGTTACTTTTAAAATAGAAGATGCCAATATCGAATTCATCGTATTTGTATCAATTGGTACCCCAAAATCCAGAGCTCCTACTAATTTTTTGTTTTTATCAAAAATAGGATTTACAACATCAAGTGTCAGTTTCTTTGTAGTTGGATCTACAAAATAACCTACAAACTGTTTCCCGTCTCTGGCACCTGCAACACTCCCTGCATCCGTTAAAACAAGTCCAATTCTTTTTTTATTGGTATGTGCAATGACTGTTACTTTTCCGTTCTCATCTTTTAAATATAATGCGTAATTGTATCCATTTTCTTTTTCTATTTTTTCTACGAAATTCTGATATTCCTCTTTGGTATCCGTTCCCTCTGCAACCATTAATTTGCTGTATGCTTCAACTAGTTTTAAGTCAGATTCCTTCCATTGTTTTAGCACTTCCGTCTTCATGATTTTTGCAACTGCCAAATCTAAAATTGCAAAGGTAATCAAAAGTGTAATAGTAACTATAATTATTATTTTTGTGCGAACACTTCTTCTTTTTTCCATAAAAAACATCCTTTCTGATTTTGTCTTTGATGTGTCTGTATTTCTTGATGTTCCTCCCTTTATTTCTTTGCTTTACAGCAATAATCCAGTTTCCACCCAAAAAACTTATTTAGGCAAAATTGATTTACTATCAATCATAAAAGGATTCTGGATGCAAAAAAGACCTGCTAATAATTAGCAGGCCTTTCTACTTAAATAGTATGTTATCAAAAATTCTTTTATCCGTCAATCTTTTGCGGGTAAAAAGTCACACTTATCTACTTATTTTTTTCGTCTGACTGATAATTTATACTTATTTTACGTAAAATATACTTATCTTTGTACTCTCCCAGTCGCATCTCCACCTGCCAGCAAAAGAACTTCATCTGCATTGACCAGATTACAGTCACCCTCTATACTATGCTTTAAACAGGCTGCTGCTGCTGCAAATTCAATGATTTCCTGTGGCTTCATTGCATTTAAATATCCATAAATAAGTCCGGCGGCAAAGGAATCTCCCGTTCCAACCCGATCCACCATATGAATCTGGTACTCTTTGCTAGAATATGTCTTCCCACCAGCAAAAAGCGTCCCGGAAAATGTATTATCACTTGCGGATGTTGTTTTTCGGTTTGTTATTACCGTCCATGAAAAATGATATGCATCCACTAAAGTTTTTGCCACTTTTTCCTGTTCAGATTCATTCTTTTGAAATTTCAAATCATCAATTTCAAGATCAAATACTTCTTTCAAATATTCTCTGCTTGTTATTCCCCAAAAAGCGTCAATATAAGGACATAATTTTTTCATCGCTGTGCCAGCTTCTTTGAGTGACCAGAATTTCTTACGGTAATTAAAGTCACAACTAATAAAAATTCCCCGTTTCCTGGCTTCTATACATGCCCTATGGCATATTTCAAAAGAATCTTTACTTAATGCAGCTGTAATTCCCGAAAAATGAAACCAGCCTGCATCTTCAAAAATAGCTTCCCAGTCAAACTCATCTGCTGTTGCAAGTGCCATTGCAGAATTACCCCTGTCATAAATCACTTTTGAAGGTCTTTGTGCTGCACCTTTTTCAATAAAATAAATCCCCATGCGTTCTCCGCCACGAACAATATTCGAAGTATCCACACCATATTCTTTCAGGTGATTGATACAGTTATCCGCAATCGCATGCGTTGGCAGTTTTGTAACAAACTTGGCTGGTATATTCATATTCGCCAGCGAAAGCGCTATATTTGCCTCACTTCCACCGTAAACAGATTCATATGCGTCCGCTTGTATAAAGCGCTTATATCCAAATGGTTGAAGACGCATCATAATTTCACCAATTGTAACTACCTTTTTTGTTTTATCCCACTTCGCAGGTATAGGAGTCTCTTTTTTTTGCAGATTAATAATTTCATCTGCATTATTTTTTCCATCTAGTGCATTTAATGTATTCTGGCAGATTTCTGTGATTTTTTTAAAATCTTTCTGTTCCAAGATTTCATTTGTGAGCATAAAACTCCCACCACAAGCAAATATTTTTGAAAAATCTAAATAACTTTTTATATTTTGTTGTGTAATACCACCTGTTGGCATAAAGCGAAGCTGTGGGTATGGACCGCTTAGTGATTTTAACATTTTTAACCCCCCGGCTGCTTCCGCCGGGAAGAATTTTACATAGTCCAGACCCAATGACAATGCCTGTTCTACTTCGCTTGGTGTGGCAATCCCTGGAATCATTGGAATTGCATGTTCCAGACAATACGTAACTACTGTTTCATTCAATCCTGGACTTACAATGAACTTTGCTCCCGCTTTTACTGCTTCTTTTGCCTGGTCCACATTCAAAATAGTTCCTGCTCCGACAAGCATATCTGGAAAAGCCTCTGTCATGTTCAAAATTACTTCTTTTGCTGCTTTTGTCCGAAATGTCACTTCTGCGCAAGGTACCCCACCTTCACATAAAGCCTTTGCTACTGGAACTGCATCCATTGCATTTTCCAGCACTACGACTGGAACAAGACGGATTTTTTCAAGTTTTTCTACAATTGCTTTTGTTGTATCCATTTCCATCCCCCTAGTTATCTTCTTTTTGTAACTCATGCATTAATGTATTTCTAACTGCGCCTTTTCCCTGCAGCATACTTACAAACATGTGCTCTACTTTTTCCGACAAACCGATTTCAATAAGATTTACTCCAAAAACATTTTTATTTTCAAATAATGTGTGAAACTGTCCTTTATAGGATGTTTTATCATCATACTTTATTTCTTTTACTACTTCTTTTAATTCCAAAAGCATTGGGTCGCTACTAAGTTCCATTACATGACCTTCATCATCCACTCCAAGAAGGTAGCGTAACCAGCCTGCAATTGCAAGTGGAATTCCTTTTAAATCTGATATATGTAAACAATCACTTGATGCATAAGCTTTCAATGTCTCACCAAAACGGATTCCTACTTTCTGGCTTGTATCCGTTGCTATCCTTTGTGGTGTGTCTGGTATAAAGGGATTTGGCAATCTTACATTGACTACTTCATCAATAAAATCTTTGGGATGAATAATTTTAGGATCTGTTACTACCTGCATTCCTTCTTTATAACCAATCGTTTTAATTAAAGATACAAGCTCTTCGTCTTTCATCTCATCTGAAATTTTATGATATCCAAGCAAGCATCCATACACAGCTAATGCTGTATGTAGAGGATTTAAGCAGGTTGTAACCTTCATCTTTTCTGTCATATTCACAACTTCTCTTGATGTAAAATAAACACCTGCTTTCTCTAATGCAGGACGGCCATTTGGAAATAGGTCTTCAATGACCAGATACTGTGGTATTTCAGCATTTACAAAAGGTGCTATATAGGTATTTTTCGATGTTATGACAGGTCTTATATCTTCTAGATTGTCACAAGTCAAAGACTTTTCAACTGTTTCATCCGGTCTTGGCGTAATTTTATCTATCATGCTCCATGGAAAAGTTACTTTCGTTTCATCTTCTAAATAAAGTAAAAACTCTTTTTCTATAAAGCCTTCTTTTTCCCACTCGTTTGCAAGAAACAGGATAGCATTTTTCAATTTTTCTCCATTATGGCTGCAATTGTCCATACTAACCATTGCAATCGGCCATTGTATGGTTTTATAGCGTTCATACAAAAGTGCTGTTACGATAGACATTGCATGTATGCATTTTGCTGGTCCTGCTTTGATATCCTTTTCAACGACTGGTAATAAACAGCCCTTCGAATCTGCTAGTGCATATCCTTTTTCTGTAATTGTAAAACTTGCTATCTGTAAGGATTTTTTGGTAAAAATCTCTTTTAGTCTCTTTTTTTCCTTTTCCTTTGTAAAATCAGCTGGTATTGCTTCTGCAATGCTTGCGATAACTTCTTTTTCCATTGTACCGTCTGGTTTTAATCCTACAAACAAAGAAAGATTGTCATGTGGCACATAAATTTTATCTATAATATCATAGTCAAACGTATCTGAACAAAGAATACCTTTATCCGATACCCTTTTGTTTAGTAATTCCTGCTGAAGTGCTGCTATAAAACCCCTGAAAATATTTCCTGCTCCAAAATGAATCCATATAGGTTCTTCTATGGTATTTTTCCACACTTTTTCATAGTCATAAAAAGGAAGTTTTATTCCTGCCTCTTTCCATGCCTTTTCATTTTTCAGACCTTGCTTAGATAACTGCATTCGATTCCCTGCCTTCCCCTAAAAAATATGATTTTGCATTGTAATAGCATATATCTTCGACCATATGTCCTAAACATTTTGTATCATCCGGGTATTCCCCATTTTCTACCAAAGCACCAAGCGTATCACACAAAATCCGTCTGTAATATTCATGCCGTGTAAAACTTGTAAAGCTTCGACTATCTGTCAGCATACCTACGCTTGCTGCTAACAAACCCGTTTCCATTAGTTCAAATATCTGATTTCGAATACCTCTTTTATGATCTAAAAACCACCATGCACTTCCAAATTGCACTTTTGCCTTATACCCTGACTCTGCAAAGGTTGCTGCCAAGGTAGAAAGCATCGTATTATCTGTTGGGTTTAAACAGTATAAAATCGTATTGGGCAATGCATTCGTTTGTTGAATGTCATCTAAATATGCGGAAAGTAAAAAAGGATTTGTGGCTTCTCCAACGGTATCCGCTCCCATATCTTTTCCTACTTCGTCCACTAATTTTGTACTTGCATTACGAAGGGCACCTAAATGCAGCTGCATGGAAAAACCATTTTCTGTATATTCTTTTGCCAGGTAACGAAGCATTTCTCCTTTATAATCCGCAATTTCCTCTGTTGTTAACGCTTCCTTATTCATTGCTTTTTTAAAGGCTGTTTCTGCTTTAGTTCCTCTTGCATACAAAAAGGATTCAAATCCGTGATCACTTAAAAAGCAACCGTTTTCCTTGAAAAACAAGATAGATTTCTTCAAAGCTTTTTTCAAATCCGATATATTATGTATCTCAACTTCTCTTGCTTTTCCTAAAACATCTACATTTTCTTTAAAATTTAATTTTTCAATTGAAAGGAGCGTGTCTGGACGAAACGTAGGATATACTTTAAAAGGAATGCTTACATCCTCTTTTATTTTTTTGTGCCAGTACAAATCCTCTGCAGGATCATTTGTAGTACAAAGTTCTTTTACATTTTGCATGGACAAAAGCCCACAGGAATCGTAGCCCTTTTGTGCTAATTTTTCTTTGCCAATATTCCATATTTCATTTGCCGTATCCTCATTTAAGGGAATTGAAATATCAAAATACCGTTTTAATTCTAAATGTGTCCAGGAATACAAAGAATTTCCAGGTACTCTTGCAACTGTATATGCCCATTTTTCAAATTTCTCGTAATCACTTGCATCACCTGTAATATATTTTTCTTCAATTCCAAGAGCACGCATGGCACGCCATTTGTAATGATCCCCCATGAGCCAGACCTGTGTTAAATTTTCATATCTGGCATGCTCATATATTTCCTGTGCAGATAAATGATTGTGATAATCAAAAATTGGCATTTTTTTTGCATAAGAAAAATATAAATCTACTGCTGTTTTATTTGAAAGTAAAAAGTCTTCTCCCATAAATGCTTTCATAATCTGCCTTCTTTCTGTTTTTCAATTGCTTCCCACAGCCCGTTGATATAAGCCGCTCCCAGTGCCCTGTCGTACAAACCATATCCTGGCATCGCTTTCTCCCCCCAGATCATTCTTCCGTGATCTGGACGAATCGGACCTGTAAACCCAATATCATAAAGTGCTTTTACAATTTCATACATATCAAAAGAGCCATCCGAAGATAAATGTGCTGCTTCTTCAAAATCGTCCTGTGAATTGAATTTTAAATTTCTTACATGTGCAAAATGAATTCGTCCTTTTAAAGAGCGAATCATATCTGGTAAATCATTTTTCATATTTGTTCCATAAGATCCGGAACAAAAGGTAACACCATTATGTACATCTTCTACCATATGCATCATACGCAAAATATTTTCTTTATTAATTATAATTCTTGGTAATCCAAATACACTCCATGCAGGATCATCTGGATGTATTGCCATGTAAATATCATACTGATTACATACTGGCATAATTTTTTCCAAAAAGTACTTTAGATTTTCAAATAATTTTTCATCATCAATTTCTTTGTATTCTTCAAATAATTCTTTGATATGCTCCATTCGTTCTGGTTCCCAGCCTGGCATAATTGCTCCATTTGTATCTTTTAAAATGGATGCAAACATTTCCTGTGGATTTGATGCATCAATTGCTTTTTGGGAATATGCAAGTACCGTGGAACCATCCGGTCTTTTTCTTGCCAGTTCTGTCCTTGTCCAGTCAAAAACGGGCATGAAATTGTAACAAACCATATGAATATCTGCTTTTCCAAGATTTTCCAGCGTTTCTATATATGCATTTATGTATTTATCACGATCTTTTGCCCCTATTTTAATCGCATCATGAATATTTACACTTTCAATTCCTTTGATTTGCAGTCCCGAAGCTTCTACTTCTTTTTTTAAAGACAAGATCTCATCTAAGCCCCAGATTTCGCCAGGCATCTTATCATATAGTGTTGTAATTACTCCCGTTACTCCAGGAATTTGTCGGATCTGCTCTAATGTAACAGTATCAAATTTGCTTCCAAACCAGCGTAATGTCATTTCCATCTGTAAAAACCTCTCTTTTTCATTCTTTTGCTTATTGCTTCGCCAACTTTATTCAATGGCTTTTCCTAGTTACAAATCATTCCTTTTGCATTTATAAAAAAAACGTTTTTGTTCTACTTCTATTATAAATTTTTCCCATTTAAATTCGATTGATATACTTGTTGCATACATTGCATTTCTTGCTCTTTTCAGTTACTATAAGTATATGATTTCCCCTTCTTTATACATTCAATGATAATTTGCAAGGCGAGAATTCATACATTCTCCTCTCAATAAAAATTAAAGTGTTCCCACCTGACACTTTACCCATGAATACAAGGAGTTTTTTATGAAAAAAAATTTAGGTTCTGATTTTGTAAGACGTCAGGAAATGATAACAGATACTTTTGAAATTTTTTATTACAGTGATATGAAACTGGCTCCTGTCGGAGAACATATGCATTCACATTATGAATTTTACTTTTTTTTAGAAGGAGATGTGACCATCACCGTAAATCATGAAAAGCATAAAATGCTTCCCTCTTCTTTTTTTGTCGTTCCTCCAAATACGCCACATTATCCGCTGATTGAAAAAAGCGATAAGCCTTATCGGCGCTTTGTTTTATGGATTTCCAAATCCTACATGGATTCACTTACGAATTTTTCCAAAGATTTTTCATACTTAACGGATTATGTCCTTTCCAAAAAAGAGTATCTGTTTTTGCCAGACACAATTACCTTTCATCACATACAAACCATGCTTTTTGAATTCATTGAAGAAAGTAAAAGTACAAGATTTGCAAAGGAAACTCAGCTCATGCTATCTTTGTCAAGTTTACTGTTATTTTTAAATCGAACGATTTACGAAGAGAATAACAAAATAAGCAGTTCTATGGAATATGACTTGTACCATAATATCTGCAATTATATTCATGAGCATCTTTCAGATGATTTGTCTTTGGATGCACTTGCAAAAGAATTTTTTGTAAGCAAATTTTATATTTCACACTTATTTAAAGAAAAAACCAGTATGTCAATTCATCAGTTTATAACCAAAAAAAGATTGTTTTCCTGCAAAAGTGAGATTGCAAATGGACATGGTATCACAAAAATCATGCAGCAATATGGTTTCTATAACTATTCTTCTTTTTACCGTGCGTTCAAAAAAGAATACGGCATATCCCCAAAGGAATATGCCGCACTCTCTAAATTGTCTGAATAGGTTATATGCAAAAACCAAATCCTAAAATTGTAAACACTTTTTCTTCGTCAAATGGAGCCATTTTTATTTCTACGAAATGTTCCATTGCACGTGTTTCATCATACAGTAACACTGCATTTGCATGTGTCCATCCAACTTTTCTGGAATCGTAGGTAAGAATTTTTTTACCATCTACATAGACATCAGCTTTTCCAAATGCTGGTGAATCGGAATCTTTTACCATAATAAAGAGACTCCTGCTATAGATTTTCATCCGAAAAGACTCTTTTTTTATAGCTTTGCTATAAGACCAGTTATAAGGAAACTGTGGTGTCTGAAAACCGTCTTGATCTCTTTCCACACATTGTACTAACGTATCAGTTTCACAAAAGCTTCCTTCCTCTATTTGAATTTTAGCTTCTCGAAATAGCGATACTGTACTTTTGTTATTTACTGTATTAATCGAATTACCATAAAGTGCAACCGTTTTTTTATCAAAGTAAGATATTCCAGCAAACTGACGACCGATTGCAGGCAATGTGTCAAAATTGATATCATTTACTTCTTCTTTTGCTTCCATCAACTGCTTAAGTGCATACGTAAGACAGTGTGCCATCATCATATGTCCAAGATTCGTTGGATGGTAGATATCATAAAAATACTGTCTTTTTGAAATAACGCTTCCATTTTCTTTTTTCTGATGAAATTGTTCTACAAGTGCATCTTTTAAACTAATCATAGGAATATTATAGGTTCTTCCAATTGGCATTAAACGATCCTGTAAATTCCAGTCATTTGCGAAAACACTAAAGAGCATCAGCACAGCAGGCGTTTGTTTTTCTTTTAAAATTTTATAAATCAGGCTTTCATGGCATACTCCTTTTGTCTCATCGCCTTCATCATTGACCGCAAATTCAACCACTACCAGATCAGGAGTCTTATTTGATTCTTCTTCTACCTGATTATAATATCGAATCAATCCTAATTCACTCGACGTTCCACCAATTCCTGCTTTTATAAAATTGCATTGCGCCATTGATATCTGTAAATATTCGCATAACATTTCATATGTTTTATTCGCATAACAGTTTATCTGTATTGGAACTGCTCCAGCTCCCTGCGTAATAGAACCTCCAATAAATGCAATTGTAATTTCTTCTCCTCTTTTTGCTTTTTGATAAAGTTTTTGGAATCTATATGCATTTCCTCTATGAATGAATGATTTTTTAATTAATCTCAAAGCAGGTTCTGACATAAATTCAACCGGTTCATCAAACGATATTTCTGGTATTTCAACCCCTTTTACTGTATCTTTTAAATACAATTTTACCGTTATGCTTGCTGTAGCATTTTCTTTCGAAAAAAGAAATGCAAACTGACCTAATACGGCATCATTTACCAATTCTTTTTCCTGCTCTAACTCTAAAATGCTCTCCACTCCGGTTGTTGGAATCTCCATTTCTAACTGATGTCCACAATATCTGTCTTCTTTTCCGTAATTTTTCAGACGAAACGTCAACATCTCTTCATCCTCTGATACTGCACTGACACCAATCGCCGCTATCATAGAATAGAATCCCTCCGCCGTAGCTATTTCATCTAAAAAATTTGAATCTGTTATTCCACCTACAATTTCTGCTTTATTCACCAATCTCTCATCATCTAAATATATTTCGCTGGAACATTCCTGATCCTGTTTTTTCATAGACTGAATCATTTGATCTGCCATAATATAGACAGCTCTTCTATGCGTTGCTGCATCCTTTGGTGCTGTCGGTCCACTTTTTATCATTTTATTCACTCACCTTTTCTCCAATATCTATGACTGTTCCAGCCGTCTTCGTTTGATTTTTCATTTTTACCTCGAGGTTAGTATATTGTTCGTCCTTTTTCATCCTTAACTGCGCTTTTCCTGAAAAAATAAGAATTTATCTGGTCTCTCCATTCTTTTGCATTGATAAGCTGTAGTTCAAAACGCTTTTTCATACGCTCAAAGCGACCTGCCTCTATTTTATCTGCCAAACTATTTAATAATTCCACCATGTGTTCTACGTCTTCTACTCCTTCAAAATGAGTATCATAAATATGTTGTATAACTGTTTTTCCATTTAAAAGTACGTGAAGATAAGGAACATGGTGAAAGAATAGTAACAAATTATCCGGACATTTTTTCTTATCCTTAAAAATTTCTGTAAGCGGTGCATGATACAATAAAGCGTATCCTGTCCCATTTCCTGTTCTGTCATTTCCAATACCAAAATGATCTGCTCTATGATAGGTTCCCCATCTGGTATACTCATATCCATCTATGCTTGGTCCATAATGAACGTTTGGATTGACCATAAACCCAACACCCATTGGAGCAGAATATTTTTCGTATGTACTATGAGACATCATCAAAATTTCTTTTACTTTTTCCTGTAAAACCGCATCGGATGAAAAAGTAAGCGCTATCCATTCTTTCGCAACCTCTTCTGCCGTTAGATTACTATCCCATGCAATCCGCCCAAATCCATAGAAATTCGCACCTGCTAAATCATGTCCGGTCCAGTTGCTGTCATTTCCAGTATTTGCTACCGCGGCAATTCCACACCCCATCTGATTGCAGCATTTTTTAGCCAGTAAATCCCCAATGGTATCCTCTTTTTCACCACAATACGTACGCATATGCAATATTTCCAAAAACCACGGAATTAAATAGCATACATCAATCTGCTGTCCTGTATATTCCTGCGCAATCTGTACTTCCATCATATGCTTTGTATGTTTTAATTTGCCAAAAAGTGGCATAAATGGTTCCCTTACCTGAAAATCAATTGGTCCATTTTTTATCTGTAAAATAACATTGTCCAAAAACTGCCCATCTAAATCATAGAAGTAATCATATGCGGCTCTTGCTCTGTCTGTTTTCGTATCTCGCCAGTCCTGCTGACAATTGTATACAAAACAGCGCCAGATAATCAATCCCTGATAAGGTGCAATTGCTTTTGCCAGCATATTAGCTCCTTGCGCCTGATTTCTTCCATACGTAAAAGGACCCGGTCTTCCTTCTGAATCTGCTTTTACCAAAAAACCTCCCAGATTAGGAATATACTGGTAAACCAGCTTCATTCTCTCTTCCCACCAGTTTATAACCTCTTCTGCTAATGGATCTGCTGTGACAAGATGTCCAATATCCATGCAGGCTGCATAATTTAAGCTTAAAAACAAGCGTATTCCATAACTTTCAAACAAGGCAGCTAATTTGCTCAGTTTCTCCAAATATACTTCTGTGATAAATTCTGTTGCCTGTGCTTTTACATTTACATTGTTGATTACAGTCGCATTTATTCCAACACTTGCCAGCAATCTTGCATAATCCTTTGTACGCTCGTTTATTACAATATCTTCTCCCTGAAAGAAAAAAGAATTCCCCGAATATCCTCTTTCAATAGAACCATCAAAGTTGTCCCAATGATTCAACATACGCAGCTCTTTGTCTGGAATACTCGTTCTTTGTATATCTTTTAGATCATTCTGAGAGCGAATTTCTTTTAAAAAGGAAAACCCACCATATAACAAAGCTATATCTGTGTTACCTTCTACTGTTATTTTTCCATCTTTTTCGTAAAAAACAAAACCCTCTTTTTTCAAATTTTCTTTTTCTACTATGTGGAATATAAGTGTTGCATCTTTTCTGTTTTCTATAAATAACAGCTTTTTAATATCAAACAGTTCCTTTGCTGCTAAAAGTAATTCTTCTTTTAGTCTTTCTAAAACTGCACTATCTGCTTTTAAATAAATTTTTTGAAAATATTTTTTTGCTACATAATTCGGATTTTTCTGCCCTCTATAATCCAGCCATAGCTGCTCCCAATTCATTCAAATACTCCTTTATTTTTCGTATACATTTGGATGATATAAAATTACATCTTCCTTGCAAAGAATAGTATCCTTCCAGACTTCTTTTCCGGTTAATTTTTTACTTCTTTCATCTGGCTGTGAAGTTCCTGCAAAAACATCATAAGTTCCTTTATATAGCATAAGATTTGCATCATCGTTAAATAATCCAAAATCTTCTGCCGTCAATTCAAGTTCGACTTCCACAGATTCTCCAGGCATTAGCGCGATTTTTTTCAAAGCCTTCAACGTATAATTTGGCATTTCGTTCTGATTGCAGTGAATGTATACCTCAATCGTTTCTCTCCCATAACGGCTTCCCTTATTTTTTGCAATTACTTTTACTTTCACTGATGTATTTTCTTCAATTTCTTTCTTCACAATAGCAAAATCGGTAATCTCAATATCGGTATAGCTTAATCCATATCCAAATGGATAAAGAGGTTCACTTTCTAAATAACGATATGTACGGTTTTTCATATTATAATCCCCAAAATCTGGGAGTTCATTTTTTTCACTGTAAAACGTAACTGGCAATTTTCCTTCTGGAGAAAAATCTCCAAATAAAAGTTCCGCAATTGCCCTTCCACCTTGTGCACCTGGATACCATCCCTGTACAATTGCCTCTATATTCTCGTCTGCCCAGTCAAGCGCAATGGCGCTTCCAGACAAATTTACCAATATAGTTGGTTTTTTAAATTCTTTTATTGTTTTTAATATTTCTAATTGCAAACCTGGTAATTTTAAATCTGGCTTATCACCACTGGCAAATTCATTTCCCATATCTCCTTCTTCGCCCTCTAAGCCAGAATCAAGTCCCATAACAGCAATGATCACATCACTATTTTCACATACAGCTTTTACTTCCGAAATACGATCATTTTCCTGTCCAAGACCTCCTACTTTATTTTTAAATAAATGGCAGCCTTCTGAATAAAATACACGTGCAAAATCTTTTGCGTATTCTTTGATTCCCTCTAAAACAGTTACATATTCGGAAGCAGTACCCTCATAATTTCCGATCAGCGCTTTCCTGTTATTTGCATTTGGACCAATAACCCCTATTTTTTTCACTGTGTTTTTGTTTAATGGAAGAAGATTTTTTTCATTCTTTAATAAAACAAGAGATTTTTGTGATACTTCTCTATTTAGAATGGTACTTTCTTCATTATCAATCTGGTCAAATGTAATATCGGAAAATGGGATTTTGCCATCTTTTTCAAATAAACCTAATTTCATTCTTGTCACAAATAATCGAATAACTGCTTCATCTAATCTTTCTTCAGAAACCAGACCCTCTTTGACCGCCTGTTCCAAATAAATAAATATATTGCCACAGTTTAAATCGCATCCACTATTCATAGCAAGCGTAACTGATTCCACTGCATTTTTTGTTACTTTATGATTTTCATGGAAATCCTTAATTGCCCAGCAGTCACTTGTTACATGACCTTTAAATTTCCATTCTTTTCTTAAAACATCTTCTAATAGGAATTTACTTCCACAGCATGGCTCATCGTTTGTACGATTATATGCGCCCATAACCGTTTCAACCTTTGCCTTTGTTACGCAGAAATGAAACGCTCTTAAGTAAGTCTCAAACAAATCCTTTTTCCCTACTTTTGCATTAAAAAAGTGTCGCTCTGATTCTGGACCTGAATGTACTGCAAAGTGTTTTGCGCATGCAGCAACCTTCATATATTCGCCTTCGCCCTGCATTGCTTTTATAAGACGATAAGAAAGTCTTGATGTCAGATATGGATCTTCGCCTAAGGTCTCATGCCCTCTTCCCCATCTTGGATCACGGAAAATATTAATATTCGGTGCCCAAAAGGTCAGTCCTTTATAAATATCTGTATCATTAAATTTTGACTGAAAATTAAATTTCGCTCTTCCTTCTGTTGCAATCGTGTCTCCTACTTTTTCCATAATATCTTCATCGAAAGTTGCTGCCATACCAATTGCCTGCGGAAATACAGTGGCAACTCCTGCTCTTGCTACCCCATGAAGTGCTTCATTCCACCAATTATAGGACGAAACCCCTAATCTTTTAATTTCAGGCGCATTATGTAATGTCTGAAATACTTTTTCTTCTAATGTCATTTTACCTACAAGTTCTTTCGCTTTTGAGCGAAAACTTTCTTCTTTTTCTTCATATGCTGGCATATATTCTTTATCTTGCATATACTTACGCTCCTTCTATTCCTTTGGGATTTGCTTTTTTTGTTTTTTTGATTTATTTTAAATTTCATATTGAAATAAATATTCGACTTTATAAATCACACTTCATAAATCACTTTTCTTCTTTAGTACATAAGGATTCTAGAATTCTAGAACCCTCGTGTTATAGATATTTACTTTTAATATCCTAATTTACTCTTTGTTTTATCAAATAATTTATAGAATAACTCTTACCAATTGCCTATTCCTATTCTGTTAAAGTTGTTTCCTTTGATTTTTTCTCCAGGCATTATACAACTATTAATTCTAACTGTTCTGTAGAACTTTATGAATAAATTATAAGTCATTATGACTGTTTTTTCTCGTCAATTGGAATCAGCGTTTCCTCAAATATCATCATTTAATATATATATATATTCAATTTTTATTATTTTCTGTATTGCATTTTGTATATTTTTTAATATACTATACTTATAGTTTGTAAATCAACCTCGTTATATTGTCTATATTATTTTCTTTAATTTAGCAATAATATAGTATTTATGTCTTTTTATTATAAAATAGCCAATGACTGTATATGATAGTAAAGATAAAATTTGAGAATTACAATTCTATTTCAGGAGGAATGCAATGATAGAAATTTTACATGGAGCAAGAGAAACAATTATTTACAATGAAAGTATTTCTGTAAAGCCTTATTACAATGACGAATCAGAAAATTATCCCAATCATTGGGAACCATCTTTTGAAGTCATCATGCCGATAAAAAACATTTATACCATTTACATTGAAGAAGAAAAATTAGTTCTTTTACCAAATCAGATACTAATCATTGCTCCAGGTATGTTGCATCGTATTGAAGCACCAGATAAAGGGGTGCGTTACATTATGCTGTTTGATCCGGCTTTATTCAACAGTATTAGCGGATTTGAATCATTAAACACCATGTTTTGCCCCTATGCTCTTTATACCGAATCCAATTGCAACTGCCTGCCTGAACTAAATCAGTGTATGAATCATCTTTACTCAGAATACAGTGGAAATGATCCACTAAAATATGCCTCTATATATAGCGATTTGTTGCAGCTTATTATTGCAGCCAAAAAAAATCAGGTAAATACAATTATTGATGCCTCCTTTTTATCAGACAGCAAATCACATAAATATCTCAATAAATTTTTAAGTATCTGCAAGTATATTGAAGATAATTGTAATGAAGATATTACAATTGAAGAACTCGCAAATATGAGTGGATTTAGTGAATCACATTTTATAAGACTTTTTAAACAATTTACTAACGTTACGTATTATAATTATCTGAATCAGTGTCGCATTAATAAAGCAAAGCATCTATTAGCAGATGTATCTAATCTTTCCATAACAGAAATATCCTTGCAGTCAGGTTTTACAAGTATTGCAACCTTTAACCGTTTATTTAAAAAACAGCTTAACTGCTCTCCAACCCAGTATCGGAGCATGCAGACACTATAAAATTCATATAAAGGAGACTGACATGGCAGAGAAACAAAATTTTAATCTTGACTGGTATTTTCATAAAATGAAACCAGGAATCAGCTTGGATTATATTAATGGCACATATATTCCATGGCAGCCAGTTGATGTACCACATGACTGGCTTATTGAACAGGTAAACGATTTATACGAAACCTCCGATGGCTGGTACAAAAAAACTTTTTATTGTTCTGATATCAGTGATTATTTTTTTTCCCTTCGTTTTGATGGAATTTATATGAATTCTACTATTTACATGAATGGACAAAAAGTAATGGATTGGCCTTATGGCTATTCTTCCTTTGATGTAGACTTAAATCCTTATCTTTTAGAGGGTGAGAATACGATCCTTGTTTGTGTCAGACATAAAGAGCCAAACAGCAGATGGTATTCTGGTGCTGGAATTTACCGTAATGTATGGCTATACAAAAAACATTTTTATCATTTTGTAACCGATGGTATCTACATTTCAACTCATAAATCAGATTCTGAAGGTTGGAATGTGACGGTATCAAGCCGCGTTATCTGCAATACGAAGTATCAGATTCGTCATGAAGTGATTGATGAAGAAAGTGAAGTACTCTTAACTTCATACGAAAATACGTTTCGTATTGATTCCCCGCTTTTATGGGATTTAGAACAACCACATCTTTACAAACTTCGTTCTTTTTTAATTGTGGATGGGGATGTTACGGATACACAAATCAATACATTTGGTTTTCGCGAAATCAAACTTACAACAGATGAAGGATTCTTTCTAAACGGGAATCACATCAAGTTAAAAGGTGTGTGTAACCATCATGATCTTGGACTCCTCGGTGCTGCTTTTTTCACAGAAGCTGCAAAACGTCAGCTTTTGATTTTAAAAGAAATGGGAACCAATGCTATTCGTACCACACACAATATGCCTGCTCCTGAATTGCTTGATTTAGCAGATGAAATGGGATTTTTGGTTCTTGATGAAGCATTTGACATGTGGGAACGGAATAAAACAACCTATGACTATGCTTGCTTTTTCAAAGAACACAGTTCCAAAGACGTTGCTTCCTGGATCCGACGCGACAGAAATCACCCATCTGTTATTCTTTGGTCTATTGGAAATGAAATTTATGATACGCATGTGGATGCACATGGCGAAGATATTACCAGATATTTAATGGAAGAAGTCAAAAAATACGATCCTTACGAAAATGCTTATGTTACCATATGCTCTAACTATATGCCTTGGGAACATGCACAGGCTTGTGCCGATATTGTAAAAATCGCCGGATATAATTACTGTGAAAAATTTTATGCTACACAGCACAAAGCGCATCCTGATTGGATTATTTATGGAAGTGAAACGTCTTCTATTGTACAAAGCCGGGGAATTTACCATTTTCCATTAGAAAAAGCGATTCTGTCCGATGATGATTTACAATGTTCCTCTCTTGGGAACAGTGCTACAAGCTGGGGCGCCCAAAACCTTGTCGACTGTGCTCTCACCGAACGGGATACAACTTATTCTTTAGGTCAGTTTCTATGGTCCGGATTTGATTATATTGGGGAACCAATACCATATCACACCAAAAATTCTTATTTTGGTCAGGTTGATACCGCTGGTTTTCCAAAAGATGCTTACTATTTTTACCAGTCCATGTGGCGTTCATTTAAAGAATTTCCAATGCTGCATATCTTACCTTATTGGGACTTTAACGACGGACAGCTCATTGATATACGTGTTTTTACAAATGCACCATATGTGGAATTGTTTTTGAACAAAATATCTTTAGGCATGCAGGCTCTTGATCATGAAAAAGGAACAAAGCTTATTGGCGATTGGAAAGTAGCTTATGAAAAGGGAACCCTGACTGCTGTAGCCTATGATGAAAACAAATGTCCTATTTTATGTAAAGAAAAGCATTCTTTTTCCGATGCCAAAAAAATAGTTTTAAAAGCCGAAAAAGAGTTTCTTTTAAATGATGGAAGAGATCTTTTATTCCTTGAAATTTCAGTGAATGACGAGAATAACGTTCCTGTTGAAAATGCAACAAACCGTATTACGATTCATGTAGAAAAAGGCGGCCGCCTGTTAGGTGTTGATAACGGTGACAGCACCGATTATGACGAATATCAAACAAATAACAAGCGATTATTCTCAGGTAAATTATTAGCTATTATCGCTGCTGATAAAAATGCTGACACACTTGTGGTGTCTGCTACATCCCCTGGATTATCCTATGCACAGCTCACTTTACCTGTTTTAAATTATAAGAAGAAACGTGATTTGGCAGGTTTTTTATGCTGCAATGGAAAAGGTCTTCCAAAAAATGAAATTCCAATTCGAAAAATCGAATTGACTTCTGATGAGGGCTCTGTTTTTACAAAAGAGAAGCCTTCTATGCGCATAAAAGCTCATATTTATCCAGAAAATGCCACCTATAGCGATATTGATTTTCGTATTACTGATGCCCTTGGTGTTGAGGTAAAATCTGCTTCCTTTGAAGTTGATCCCGAAAAGAAAAATGAAATCATTCTTACTGCAAAGGGAGATAGTGATTTTATTTTACGAGCATTCACGAAAAATGGAACCTCGCATATTTCCCTGCTATCCTGCTTAAATTTCACAACGACTGGACTTGGTGTTTTGTATACCAACCCTTATGAATTTGTATCTGCTTCGCACTATACTCATTTTACAGGAGACGTTACCAGTGGAAACGAAAGAGGTGTTGCTACTTCCATAGACCAAAAGACAACGCTTACCTATGACAATCTTGATTTTGGGTCCTATGGTTCCGATATCATAACACTTCCTATTTTTGAGTTAGCTGGAGAACCTACTGAAATAACTTTCCGGGAAGGAAAAGACCTGTCTGATGAGACAAGTATTCTTGGTCAGTTTATTTATAAAAAGCCTTTGATCTGGGATGTATATCAGGAAGATACGTTTCAATTTAACCGTCGTTTAAAAGGAATCACTTCCTTTACCATTGAAGTAAATACAAAGATTCATATAAAGGGTTTTACCTTTTCCAGAAAGCAAAAAGCCTATGAAATACTTTCCGTTTTAGAAGCAGATTCCATTTATGGTGATAGTTTTTCGAAATCGTCCGATTGTGTTACTGGTATTGGAAACAATGTTTCTTTTGTTTTTACAGATATGGATTTTATCAATGGAATTAAAAAATTAAAAATCTGCGGACACTGCCCAATTGATCAGAATACCATTCACATTCGTTTCCATGGAAAGACAGAAAGTACGCAACTGGCAGAATTTTTACATAATGATACTTATACAACACAAAGTTTTGATTTATCAGACGTACACGGTCTTTGCGAAGTCACTTTTGTTTTTTTACCAGGAAGTAATTTTGATTTTAAATGGTTTCGGTTCGAATCATAAAAGTCACACTATCATACAATCCTCAAATATTGATATTTTTATTTGCTTCTTAACTTAAATAAAAGAAGCTTTTCACCAGAAAAACATGTATTCTGTTTTCTGATAGAAAGCTTCTTTTTAGATTACCATTCTTTTTTTGAAAACCAGTAAAGACTCATTTTGTATGATATTGCAAAAATGAAAAAGAAAATTGCAAATATCAAAAAAATCCAGACTGCTATTGGAACTGTTCCTGATATTCGTTCCACATCCGAAATCTTTACTCCCATTTTTTTGACCCCGAGAACGATTAGTGTTATTAAAACAACTGGAACTGCCACAACAAGCATTGTAATTGTTCTTGCATTCTCAACTCCAAACTTAATTACAAACATGATGGATAAAAATCCAAAAATAAGCCCAATATACATTCCAATTCCAATACTCAAAAAAGCTTCCAAAACATTGTTTTTATGTAGGAACGGTATTGTTACAGTCCCAAGTATCAATGCAAACACAGCGCCAACAGATGTAAAAATGGCTGTTACCACAAATTTTCCTTTGATATAATCTTTTTTTGTAATTGGCAGTATAAGTGCGTATTTTTCCCAATGAGACATCTGATCAAACGAAAATGTTGTAACAATCATCATGGAACATAAGAAACATGCAGCTACTGCATACCCATATACTCCAGAACTCGGAATAAAACAAACTGCAAAAAATATCAGAATTACAAGCATCTGCTTTGCATTATGGCTAATATTATATAAATCTTTCAAAATCAGTGCTTTCATGAATGACTTCTCCTTTCACATATAGAAGCATAATTTCTTCAATCGTTGCCGCATCCATAACAAAATGCGGATACTTCACTTTCATTGCTTCCTTTTGATTGATAAGCACATTATATTGGTATTCTTCTTTCTTGTAAGCGATTATGTCTTCTTTATTTATGGATTTAAAATCTGTTTCACTGCAACGAATAATTCCATAATTATAAATCAAATCATCTTTGGTGCTGCTTAAAAGCATTTTCCCTTTATCTATGAATGTGATATAATCTGCTATTTTTTCTAAATCGGTTGTAATATGGGACGATATCAAAATAGAATGTTCTTCATCCTGCACGAAATCAAGGAAAAAATCCAAAATCTCATCTCGGACAATCGGATCCAAACCACTTGTTGGTTCATCTAAAATCAAGAGTTTTGCATGATGTGACATTGCAGTTGCTAAAGAAAGTTTTACCTTCATTCCCTTTGAAAAAGTTTTAATTTCTTGTGCAACGGGCAGTTCAAACTGATTTAAATAAGACTCATACTTTGTCATATCCCAGTTTTTATATGCCTGATTTAAAATATTTCCTACTTTCTTGGGAGTTAATGTTTCATAAAAATTTATTTCATCAAAAACCACTCCCACTTCTTCTTTCCAGTCATTTTTGGGATTTTCTACTTTCTTTCCAAAAAGGTATATCTCTCCTGCATCCGATTCAATTAGTTGAAGTACTGCTTTCATTGTGGTGCTTTTTCCCGCACCATTTGCTCCAATGAATCCCATAATGCTTCCTTTTGGAATCGATAGATTTATATGATTCAAATAAAAATCCGGATATTTTTTTTCTAAATTTTTAATTTCCAATGCATATTCCATTACTCTTCCTCCTCATAAAATAATTCTAACAACAACTTCAGTTTTTCTAATGAAATTTTACTTCTTTTGGCGATATCTACCGCTTCCTGTAAATATTTTTCAACTTTTTTCTGCTGTTCCTCTTGATAAAACTCCGTATTATTTGTAGATACATACGTACCTTTTCCAATTGTTGTATCTATAAATCCATCTCTTTGTAAATCTTCATATGCTTTTTGTACTGTAATCACGCTGATATGTAACGATTTCGCCAATCCACGCATAGAAGGCAAGGGTTGTCCTGCCTGTAATTCCCCATTTATAATCTGTTCCTTCATTTGCGAAGTAATCTGTTCATATATAGGCTGATTGGAATTTGAACTAATGATTATTTCCACAATACTTCCTCCATGAGTGTTATATAGTGTACTTGTTTGATAAGCACACTATATAACACTCATGTACATTTGTCAATTACATTTTATATTTTCCATAAAAAACTGACCTCCGATTGTTAGATTTCTAACTTTTGGGGGTCAGTTCAATTTTTTATTTCACAGTACTTTTTGATAACATCTTATTATTACTTTGTATTATAGCGTTTTGCTATTGCCAAAGCTTTATCCGGGAAATTGCTGATAATTGCATCGATCTCCATCAAACAAGCCTTTTCCATATGAATTTCTTCATTCACTGTCCATGCGTGTATTTTAATTCCTGCTTTTTTACACTGCTCGACATAATTTTCATATTGAACATTATATAATGCCGGGTGTAAAGCAGTTACCTTCCATTTCTTTGCATACTCCACTACATCAATAATACCATCTGAATATAAAAACCCTGTCTTTGCAAGTGGATTTAACTCCTGAATTTTTAGAATGGTATAATGATTGAACGAGGAATAAATAACCTGTTGTTCCATATCAACTTCTTTTACCAATTCCAAGACTTTTTCTTCTATATTTTTATAAAAAACAACACCTGTTTTTATTTCAATATTTACAATCATTTTTGTAGGTTTCATCAATAATAAGACTTCTCGCAATGTCGGAATTTTTATATAAGCGAATTCTTTATGTGTACTATTAAAATTATAATTTCTTAATTCACTTAACGTATAGTCGCAAACATTGCCTTTCCCATCACTAACCCGATCAATTGTTTCATCATGAATTACCACAATCTCATTATCTTTCGTTAACTGAACATCTAGTTCGATTCCATCTGCTCCCATTTCGATTGCTATTTGAAACGCCTCCATTGAATTTTCAGGTGCATATGCACTAGCGCCTCTATGAGCCCATACTTTTGTCATTTTTACTCCTCGCTTTCTTATTGTTAAATTAAGCAATACAAAATGCCTAATTAAAGAATATGATAATCTTACCATATAACCTTAAGAAAAAAAAGCGAACTATTATATGCGTTTCCTGCATACTTACATTTTTCCTGGTTTATTCATTCACTATCTGGCATGCCGTTTCCAAAATATCTGTTAACGCACTCCCACTGCTTGAATGACTGCGAATGATATCTGTATTATATTTTTCAGCCTCTGTTAATGCACATTTTACCATTTTATGGGAAACAGTATTTGTGAAAAGAATAATTAAGTCTGGTGTTCCAATTTGATTTTTTAAATTACCTGGCATTTGTGTAAATATCTTTGCTTTACAATTATAATTTTTACATATTTTTTTATACTGACAGATCATTCTGTCATGTCCTCCAATAATGACCACACACATAATTATCTCCTTTCGCTAATGTTAGTTTCGTCTAATTTTATTAAATATAACTGTTAAATTTCATAAATGCAATACATTTAACATACTTTTTTTCTCATTAACATTCTTTTTTTATATTTCCATTTCGTTGTAAGTATTTTATAAGTATAAAATCTTTTTTGCAAATAAAATTTCTGATATTTACACATAACTCTTTTTTCAAAGAAAGCATTTCAAAATGCCGCTTTTTTCGTATAAACGCATGGTGACAAAGTTCATGAATACAAAAAGAAGCAGAACTATTTCTAATTCCACTTCTTATTGTAAAATTTTAGTTCTATAAACTTATACCTTTTGTGTTTGCACTACCTGATATCCTTCTAATTCAATAATTTCTATAATATCGGATAATTCTAATTTACGGTTTGATTTTATATTTGCTATATGCTTTGCAAAATTCACATCAGCTGCAACTCCATCTACTTCATTAATCGCATTTTCAATTCTTGCAGCACATGCTTTGCAGTGCATACCTTCCAGATCAAAAATATATTTCTCGTTTAAAATTCCTTTTAAGCGTTTTTTTCTAAATCGTTTTTGTTTTACATTACCTCCACAGCAGCTTCCTTCTCCTTTAAAATGAGAAAAACTGGATCTTACCGCCATTGTTGCGAAAATTACTACGATTAAAACTATTCCAAACGTTCCCAAGTTTATCCTTCTTTCTACGATACCAAGTCGTACTACTGAGACACATTACTTTCCCAGTATTCACACTGTTTTACTGCTACAGAAACAATGTTTTGATCCTCTACATAACCACAGGACTGCAATCCTGCTAAAATTACGGCATTCCAGTTTTTTGCTGAAAGATGATGGGTTGTATTATCGTCAAGGGTTACAGTACATGCATCTTCCATCGGACAATCTTTTCCATATACCACCTTATACATATTTTTTCTACTAATAGCACCAATCTCTTCTAACGTATTTACCATACGATACACAGTTGCTGTTCCAATGCTTTGATCTTCCTTTGCTGCTTTATAATAAATTTCTTTACAACAAGAACAATCATTTTCTAAAATAATATCAATCAAGGTCAATCTCTGCTTTGTAATACGACAGCCTTTTTCCTTTAATTTTGTCAAAATCATTTCTTTTTGCATTTGCGTTCTATGATAATTTCTGGTATCTCTTATTTTTCTTTTACTTGATGCATAAGAATTTTCCACCATAATAAATCCCTCCTTCCTATTCATCTTACATACCTATTATATTTTATACAATACTTTTCATTTATTGTAAATGACAATTTCCACTGCAGCCACTGCAGCTTCCACCACACTGAATGGATTTCCCACTTTTTTTTGTTTTTACCATGCTACGTATTATGATACCGACAATTCCTGCTAAAATAAGTAAAACAACTACTGTACCCATAAAATTTCCTCCTTTTAAAGTGAGTCTGCACTTTTGTACAGACTCACAATCAGTCTTACTATTTCACTCTGACTGCTTTTTTTTGTTTAAATAAGGTTTTATCTTTTTCGCTTTTTTCTGGTCTTACAATCATATAAATAAAACCTAGTATAATGAAAATTGCTACAATTGTTCCAAAACCAAATTGTCCTTTTGTCAGAAATGTTCCCATCTGATATATACAAAGTGATACTAAATATGCAAGCCCTGTCTGATATCCAACTGCTGTCCAAAACCATTTTGCACTGTTCATTTCTCGTTTAATTGCACCCATTGCAGCAAAGCAAGGTGCACACAATAAATTAAATACAAGAAATGAATATGCAGCTGTTGCTGTCATACTGCTTGCCAATGTTCCCCAAATCTGAGTTCCACTATCCGAAACACTTGCAAATCCATATAAAATTCCAAATGTTCCAACCACATTTTCTTTTGCCACAAGACCTGTTAAAGCTGCTACTGTTGATTTCCAACTTCCCCATCCGAGCGGTATGAAAATCCAACTGATTGCATTTCCAATTGCTGCTAAAATACTATGATCAATTTGCATTTCATTCAACATTGTGAATTTACCATCTACCCATCCAAAATAAGTAGTAAACCATACCAAAATTGTAGAAAGTAAGATGACTGTTCCTGCTTTTTTAATAAAAGACCAGCCTCTTTCCCACATACTTCTTAAAATATTTGTTACAGTTGGCATATGGTATGTAGGCAATTCCATAACAAAAGGAGCTGGATCACCTGAAAACAAGCGTGTTTTCTTTAACATAATACCTGAACAGATGATTGCTGCAATGCCTACAAAATAAGCACTTGGAGCAACCCACCATGCACCGTGGAATAAAGCTCCAGCGATTAATGCTATAATTGGTAATTTTGCACTGCAGGGAATGAATGTTGTTGTCATAATTGTCATTTTACGATCTCTGTCATTTTCAATGGTTCTTGAGGACATAATTCCCGGAACCCCACACCCACTTCCAATTAGCATTGGAATAAATGATTTCCCAGAAAGTCCAAATTTGCGAAAGATACGATCCATAATAAAAGCAACTCTTGCCATATATCCACATGCTTCTAAAAAAGCCAGAAACATGAATAAAATCAACATCTGTGGAACAAATCCAAGGACTGCACCAACACCAGAAACGATACCATCAACAACAAGTCCTTTCAGCCATGCTGCACATCCAATTGCTGTCAGTCCGGCTTCCAGTACAGAAGGTACACCTGGTACATGAAGTCCAAATAAAGACCATCCCTTTCCAAATACACCATCATTTGCCCAATCTGTTGCCCAGGTTCCAATGGTCGTTACTGAAATATAATAAACCAAAAACATAATTACTGCAAATATTGGTAATGCAAAAAAACGATTTGTAACAATGCGGTCAATTTTATCCGAAATTGTAAGTCTGTCATGATTTGCTCTTTCAAAAGAACCGCTGATGATAGAAGAAATATAAATGTATCGTTCATTTGTAATAATGCTCTCTGTATCATCATCCATTACTCTTTCTATAAATTCAATTTCAGAGGTAACATCTGGTGCAGATTTCATTTGAGCTTTTATTTTTTCATCTTTTTCTAAGAGCTTTATTGCAAAAAATCGTTTTTGTTCCGACGGAATATCTGATGAGAGTTTATCTTCAATTTTATTTAAAACATCCTCTAGTTCTGGGGCAAACGTATGAACCGGCAACTTAATATCTTTCTTTTTTGCAAGTTCTACTGCCTTTTGAGCCGCTAATGTGATTCCAGTTCCTTTTAGTGCTGAGATTTCAACAACCTCACAGCCTAGGGCTTTGCTTAATTTATCAGTATAAATTTTATCTCCATTTTTTTCGACCACATCCATCATGTTAACAGCCATAATTAATGGGATTCCCAGTTCCATTAATTGAGTAGAGAGATAAAGATTTCTTTCTATATTTGTTCCATCTACTATATTTAAAATTGCATCTGGTCTTTCTGTAATAAGAAAATTTCTTGCAACAACTTCTTCCAGTGTATAAGGTGATAAAGAATAAATACCTGGCAAGTCCATAATAATTACATCTTTATTTCCTTTTAAATGGCCTTCTTTTTTTTCGACGGTAACACCTGGCCAGTTACCTACAAACTGATTTGAACCTGTCAGTGAATTAAATAATGTCGTTTTCCCGCAGTTTGGATTTCCTGCCAATGCAATTTTTATTGCCATCTTCAAACTCCTTTTTGCCCTTTGGCTTGTATTTTGAAACTATCTTTAGTTAGTATTTACTAACCCATGTGTAAAAAAATTTATTCTACTTCTATCATTTCTGCATCTGCTTTACGAAGCGATAATTCATATCCACGAACCGTGACTTCAATGGGATCTCCAAACGGAGCTACTTTGCGGACAAATACATCTACACCTTTTGTAATTCCCATATCCATAATACGCCGTTTTATAGCTCCTTCTCCTGTCAATTTTTTTACTTTCACAGTTTCACCACAAGCTGTTTCTTTTAATGTTTTCATATAAACTCCTTTTCCTTTCCGGTTGCTTTTTTGGTAGCAACTACACCAGGATTTTATTTGCCATATCCTTACCAATTGCAACGCGTGAATCTTTTACATTTACAATCATGTTTCCATTCATTTCAGAAACTACAGTAACAGTACCTCCTGTAACAAAACCAAGATTTTCCAGAAACTTTCTGGTCTCATCTTTTCCGCCTACTTTTTTAATTACATTTAGCTCTCCCTGTCTAACCATAGATAGTGGCATATAATCATCCTCTTTTCATTTATTTGTGTGATAACAGCTATCATTAATTTCAAGGTTAGTATATTCTAACTTTTATTAGTTGTCAAGAACTTTTTCATGAAAAAACCACTTATATTTTGATTGATACATCTTTTCAAAATACAAATGGTTTCTATATCTGTTATTTATTTTTTGTTTGCAAAAGACTTTATTTTTCTTGAAAAGAAATAATTCCTTCCCTCTGCATATTCCTCGTTTTATTTAGGGCCGCTACACGATTATTTACTTCCAACTTTCCATAAATATTTAAGATATGCGTCTTTACCGTTGCAAGAGAAATACAAAGCATGTCACCGATTTGCTTATTTGCATATCCTTCTTTCAATAATTCAAGTACTTCCATTTCCCTGTCCGTCAATTGAAATGGATTTTCCTTTTTTTCCGGTAGTTCAAATCCCTTTTTCATCTCAGCTATCGTTTTTTGAATAAAAGAAAGCATTTCTTTTGTAAGCTTCGCTTTTATATCAGTAGAAAATTCCTCCATGCTCATTTCTACGAATTCTCTTTCAAACCAGAATGGTGCTTTTATCTTCTCTTTGAACGCATATGAAATGGATTCTGCTATGCAATCCGTTATCATGCGTTTGTCTTTACTTGTCTGATATACGATTCTTGCCTTTAACAAAGAACCCTCGATTATTTTTAAATAATTTTTCTCTTTTCTGCCTTTTGCTATCAGGTTGTGGATAAGTTGAAATGCTTCATCATTTCTGCCTTTTTCGAATAAAATACCTGTATAAAGTAAATCTGTATCCATGTTTTTCAAAATTTCATCCGCATTTACATATTCCCGAAAAAACGTATCCGATAACTCTTTATTTTTATGACGGTAAATCGGGTAACGCAAAATACGTGCTTTAAAAAAAATGCTATCATATAACTTATCCTGGAAAATCTGCAATAGTAAATCTTCTGTTTTCTGTGCCTGATTGCTCGTATAATACCACTCCGCAAGTGTATATAGATAAGCACTTGAAATACTATCAATTTTTAATTCGATTGATTCTTTTGCAAGTTCCAATTCTTCCCATGCCTGTTTTAATTCATACTGTCTGATATGTAATCCTGCAATTCCAATATAATAAAAGGAACGGAACGATTTCATTTTTCTGGTGCAGGAAAATAATTCCGGATAAATGCAAAGTGCTTCTGTAAAATGTCCCTGATCTTCTAAAATCTGTGCTTTTTCTGATAGTATATAAGCATATATATAAATGTTTTTTGTCTTTTTATAAAGCTCTGTGACCTTATCTAAATATTCTAATGCTTCAACCAAACGATCTTCAATAAACAAAAAATAAGCATCTTTAATATAAACATAAGACTTTGTCACATCATTCAATGGAAGCTTTTCAATTTGTTCTGGCGTGAAAACAGTAACTTTTTTAAATTCCCAGTTCACATCAAAAAATAAATCAGAATCTAAAAAAGCTTTTACAATCTGCTTTTCTTTTGTGTTTTGCAATATATATTCATATATTTTCTTACATCTGTCCATATCCATCGACGTATAATAGCAAAAGAAATATTGAAATGCAAAATCAACATTTCTTGAAATTTCTTCCAGTGGAACTTGCATAATATAGCCACATATGACCGCATCCTGTGGTAAAGAAAGAAAGAGCTCTATGAGTGATTCATATTCTTCTGCCGCAAAATACAATTGAATCGCTGTTTCTATTTCACCCATCTTTTCATATAACTCTGCTGCTTTTTTACAGTATTCCTGCTTTTGACTTTGCGTTTCATCAAATAAGTGAAGCAAAAAATCTTTTAATATAGAGTGGTATCGAAACTGCCCTTTTTCATCATCTACATGGATGATAAACATGTTTTTTGATATTAGCTGTTCCATCGTTTTTGAAAAGGAAATCTCTGGTAAAAGCTGCTTGCATATCGTTTCATCAAATGCATCCAGAATTGCTGTACATTTTAAAAACTCCTGTTCCGATTTTGACAGGTGCTGATAAATTTCCTGATTTACATAATCCCATACTACTTTTTGTGATTCCGATTCAAATAGTTTCTCCTGATTCTCTTCACTTTTTGATATTGCAAGTAATTGCATACCACCAACCCATCCATTGGATTTACTTATCATTTGCTCTAGTTGTATCGGCGTATTTTTCAATTCCAATGTCTTTTGAAAAAATGCCATACTTTCTTCTCTCGAAAAAACAAAATCCTGTTCTTCTATTATCAATAGCTGCCCTTCCATTGAAAAATTCCCAAAGTAAAGCTGTGGCATCATGCGAGATGCAAATATAACATGAAGATTCGAAGGGATATTTGTTAAAAACAGATTCATTGTCTCAAGAATGAGTGGTTCACGAATATATTGAAAATCGTCAAAAACAAGATATTTATCAGTTTGATCCTCTATTTTATCTGCCAGCACAAAAATCATATTCTGCAATAATTCCATTGATATGGCATCTTGAAAACATTGTTCAAACTCATCGTCCTTTTGGTAAAAATCTTTCAAAATAAAAAGCAAGTATTTCCAAAAGACAAAAATCTGATTTAGATTTTCATCGAGCGTAAGAAATCGTACATTTTTCTGATTCATGAAAAACTGGGAAAGGAGCGTTGTTTTTCCGCTCCCTGCACCAGCTTTTATAACTGTTACTTTATGATTTTTTACATTTGAAATTTTCTCAAACAGTGTTTTTCTTATAATACTGTTTTTTCTTGGAGATGGCATCTTTATTTTTGCTGTTAATACAGGAAATTGTTTCATTTTACCCTCTGTTATCTATACACATAGTCTCTTTTTGTTTTTATGATTCCAATACACATAAAAACGATTGAAATTATTATAACATAGATTAATTCTATATAGGAGGTTCTTGTTACTGTATGATTTTCCAATGCACTTACAAAATTTATGAAATCCTTTTGCGGAAGTACATGTAATATTTTGTAAAGTATACTTTGTTTCTGTCCAATACTTCCAAAGCTTCCTGCCAATATGCTGGTTAATACAATAAGCGAAGTTCCTAACATATTTGCAGTATCTGAGACTTTAAAAAAAGAATTTATACACAACGCAAAGGCGAAAGATAAAAAAGATAAAATGCCGATGAGCACTGCAAATACCGGAATGGAAAACCCAATTTGAAATCCGAGAATTTTAGCACCTATAAGTACCAGCATAGAAGGAATATAAATAAACAGCCAGATAAATAACCCATGCCCTGCCAGATAATTACCAAATGTAAGTGGTGTTGTTATAATTCGTTCTGTCAGGCGTTTTTCTTTATCTTCTGCAAAAAATCTTGCATTAATGACTCCCTGCATTAATAAAAACATCATCATAAAACCAATAATATTCGTTCCTTTTTTTCGTATATCGGATGAAAAAGAAACTACTTGTCCAGGATTTTTTAACATAATTTCCATTTTATGTTCAATTTCTTTGCTTTTTACTGTTTTTAAATGATAACTTCCATCTTTCTTAAGAAGAAGAATGGCATCATATTTTTGCGTCACCAATTCAGAGGTTTTGGGTTCTTTTTCCATCCAGTTTATTTTAACTGCTTTTGAATTTTTCAGTTGGGTTGCCAGTATACCATCTTTCTCTCCAACAACAGCCACATTTAATTGCCCCTGCATTTTTCCTGTCAAAAAAATAGCTGAAGCTACCGCACATATAATCAAAATCATACTCACAACCATATATGCTTTTAGTTCCAATACCCGATCAAAATCATTTTTTAAAATGCTTAACATATACAATCCTCCTGGTGAAACGTCTTTTTACATACAAATAACATTCCTATAATGCACACACACATAATTACGCTGGTAGGTAAAAACAAATGCATATCTGCATCATAAATCATTTCAAATGCCGCATTTACAATCCACTTAATTGGTGAAAGCAAGCTGACAATCTGCAATGTATGTCCATAACGGTCAAGGGAAAACATCACACCTCCAAAAATCGCGAGCAGATTAATTACCATACTTTGGATTTGGTTCGTAGTTGTCTCTTTCTTAAAAATGCAGCAAAGCATAATGCCAAGTGTAACCGAAAATAAAACAGATTCCATAAACAAAATAAAAAGTAGTCCGTCTGATTTTAAGCGTACATGAAATAGTAATTCCATTACTACAATATCAAACATCGAAAATATTGTGGTAAACAAAAAACTTGCAAGAATCTTTGACAAGTAAATAAACTTTACATTTCCAGGTGCAAAAACAATGCGCATATTTGGTTTTTTGATCCGTTCCTCCATAAATGTATTTGCAGCTGTCATTCCACTGCTGATTGCTGCATAAATCATTAATGTGATGCCATAATAGTCGTATGAAGTAACAACACTTCCATAACTGTCTTTTGATAAAAAGCCAAGTATTCCTATCATGCATAAAGGAAATACAGTTGCATAAAATATCCACATTGGATTTTTTATTAAATTCATAAAATCTTCTTTTGTAATCAAATATAAATTTCTCATCATTTTCTCCTAATCTCTTAGACTCTTTCCCGTAAGCTTTAAAAAGACATTTTCTAAGGATGCACTTCTACAAAATAAATTATTGATTTTTCCTTTATGATTTAAAACAAGGGATATGATTTTATCCAGATTTTCTACGTTTTTTAGCGTTGTAATAATCAATTTGTCATCTTTTTTTTCTACCTGCTTTACTCCTTCTAAATCGTAAAAAATATCTGACTCCATGCTTTTTGCATCTTCTAGTTCCAAAACAAACTGTCTTTCGTCAAAAAATTCTTCTTTTAAGCTTTCCTTCGTGCCTTCTGCAATGATCTTTCCGCTATCCATGATTAATATTCTTGAGGAAATTTCTTCCACTTCTTCCATATAATGTGTTGTGTATAAAATTGTCATGCCATGATCTCTTAATCTTTGAATAGAGGTTAATATATGGTTTCTGGACTGTGGATCTATTCCTACGGTTGGTTCATCCATAACAAGAAGTTCTGGTTCATGTGCAATTGCGCAAGCAATATTCAATCTTCTTTTCATACCTCCGGAAAATGTCTGCGTTTTATCATCTTTTCTGTCATAAAGCCCAACCAGTTCTAACGCTTTACTTGCTTTTTCTTCCAGCTCTTTTCCTTTTAATCCATAAAGCGAAGCAAAAAAGCAAACATTCTTCCATGCACTTAAATCATCATAAAGTGCAAGATCCTGCGGTACTACTCCTAACTTTTTCTTAAATCCATTTAAATTCTTTTTTACATCTTTCCCTTGAAAAGATACTTCTCCGCCTTCATATCCTAAAATACCGCATAAGATATTAATCGTCGTACTTTTCCCTGCTCCATTCGGTCCTAAAAAACATAGGATTTCACCTTTTTTTACATCAAAGCTTAGATTCTTTACTACCTGCCTTTTGTCATAGCTTTTGTTTAGATTTTTTACCATTAATAAATTTTCCATACAATCCCTTTCTTTGTATCCTCATTATTTTTCTTCTAAAATGTTACTTCTTTAACGATTATGCCCGTATTTATTTTTTTGTAAATTCTTTTCCATTAACAGGTAATCAATTCTTTTTAAGAAGTATAAAATCATTTGTATCATGTATCCCTTTCCTTACCTTTATTTTAAAAGAAAACAAAAAAAAGAAATCAACCATATGGCTGATTTGCATCGGTTGATTCCTTTTTTTGTTTATTATTTATGATATATTGTCTTTTCCCTATATGCTAAAATTCACCTACGCATTTGTATAGTTAAAATCTTCTTCATCCTCATTCTCTGGTAAGATTTTATTTATTTTTCCTGGCAATGCAAGTGCTGCTGGTAAAAAGATTGGCAGTAACAAAAAGCAAAGTGAAACAAGTCCGGCAATAACACCCACTGCAAGTTCCTCTAAAAGAGTCATTCCAGACGGAATCAGCGTGGCAAATGTTCCACCAAGGATAATAATTGCAGACATTACAACTCCACCAATTTGTCGGCAGGCCTTTGTAATCGCCTGATCCACCGGAAGCGTTTTATACTCTTTGAATCGCATCATTAAGAAAATACTATAATCTACACCAAGTGCCATAATTACGATAAATACAAAGAATGGTACAAAGGAAGATATTCCTTCTAATCCTTTTATATGAATAAATACCAGATTCATCGCTGTTGCTCCTACAAAATATGCACCCACTAAGGAACCTACTATGGCTGTTGGTGCCCAAACAGAACGCATGATAAGAAGTAATACAATAAAAATACCGATTACTACAACAACTGCTGTTCTTTGCAAATCACTGGATAAAACTTTATCTGTATCATAGGTATTTGCGCTTGTGCCTGAGACTCCGTACTTTGCTTTTTCCAGCGTTGTCCCCTGCAAAGAAGATTTTAATACATTTTTTATACGCACAACTGTTTTTTGCGCTTCTTTTGAATATGGATCATCTTTTAAAACAATCGTTAATTTTGTTACTTTATTATTTTTTGATAAAAACGATGCCATTACCTGCTGATAGGAAGCATCTTCCATTGCCTGTGGTGGCATATAGAATGTATCATTTTTACTTAATCCAGATAAGTAAGACTGTGTCTGATCCATTCCAGCGGATATCTGACTAAGTCCGGATGTCGCTGCACTAAGCTGTGTAGATCCTGCTGACTGCAATCCCTGATTGATTTGATCCAAACCAGATTTTGATTTTGATAGACCGTCTGCTACCTGCTTTAGCTGACTTCCTAAATAAAAGGAAGGAATCTTTTCTCCTTGTGGCTGTGTTACAGAAGAAACTTTCTTTACACCTTTCACATTTTTTAAATCATTCGTCAACTTATCTATCACAGAAAAATAGTTCGTGTCTTTTAAACTTTTCTTATTTTCGATAACAACAGTTGTCGTCATCATATCACCTGCACCAAAATGCTTAGATATCAGGTTAAATCCTTTTGAAGATGCGCTTGAATTTCCAAGCTCTCCAACTAAATTAAAGCTTAATGTTTCTTTGTAGTTTAAAGAAACTGGTATTATGATAATCAAAACAGCGATAAAACATAGAATTGAATGGTTTGTTGAAAAGTGAGACATTGCTCCCCATATTTTGTTTTCTTTATGTCCTTGCGCTTTTTTAGATGGCCAGAATAATTTATTTCCTAATTGTTTCATTGCGAATGGCGTTAACGTCAATATTTCAAGTAAAAGCATGACAATTCCTACGACAATGATTGCACCTGATTGATAAATTGGGCATTTTGCAAATACCAGCGCTGCAAAAGCAATAATTACGGTTGTAATACTAAAAACAATTGTCTTTCCAGCTGTTTTGTAAGAGTTTATAATTGCTTTATCCACATCATGTCCATGTGCTAACTCTTCTTTAAATCTGCTGAATAGTAAAATATTATAATCTGTACCAATTCCAAACAAAATCAGTATCAGTAACATGGTTGTGAGACTGGTAACTGGAACATTTGCTTTGTCGATTAACTGTGCCGCTATTCCATTTGCTGTCAAATAAGCAAGTGCAACGCTTAATAATGATACTACTGGTGTTACTACCGAGCGGAAAACTAAAACAAGTACTACCAGAATAAACAATACCGTTAATGAAGCACTTTTCGTTACTCCAGACTCTGCTTTTGACTGATAATCTTCATTGATAAAATCTGCACCACTTAAATAATGCTCAGAACTTACATTTTTTAGTTTTTGATTAAATTCTTTCTTTAATTCGTTTACAGATTTGTCCTTTTTGTCAACTTTCACACTTACCATAAGTGTTGTCCCATCTTTTGAATATAAGGAACTGGCCGCCTGTGGCATACTAAAAGGATCAATCATCTGTGTGATTCCAAGGTTCTTTTTGGCTTTACTGATTTTTGTAACGGCTTTACTGATTTCATTTTTTTCTTTATCTGATAACTTATTTTTATCATAAAAGACAATTAAATCACTAGAGCCTTTTGTTGTATCCATTTTTTTTACAATCTTTTCAGCTACAGCAGAATCAGCGGTATCTGACAATGCCGATTGACCTCTTTCTTTTAAAATAGCATTTACATTTGGCTCAACTACAGTCAATGCAATCGCCGCCACAATCCACAGTATAAGTATTGCCCAACGATATTGAATAATTTTTTTCATAGTATACTCCTTTTTCTCGTTTATGTTTTATGTCATGTTTGCGTTTTTTATTATTTTATGACATATACTTCTTTTGGCCTTTTACAAAATCCAGCGCTAATAAGCCTGTAATAAATGCTGAAACTATTAATATCAACTTTTTCCCTTTCATCAACTTCACCTCTCTTTGTGTTCATCAAGTATTACTTAATTCGCTGTTACTATATCTTACGAAAATAAACTAAAAATAAACTTTTAAATTTTTTCTATTTTTTGATATATGAACAAAAAACCTTTATAATATGAAATAAAATCAAATCATCAATTTGTTTACTGTAAGTTTACTTTTCTATGATGAAATATAGGCAATTGCGAAACTCATTTTAAATAGTTTCGCAAACGCCTATCTTATAAAAGAAAGAAAAAGGAGATTTGCCATGGCAACCATATTAGTCGTTGAAGATGACGAAAATACCAGATTATTAACCACATCCCGCTTAAAAACACATTTTTTAGTTTTAACTGCTAAAGATGGCAAAGAAGCTCTTGACATTTTAGATAATAAGCACGTTGATCTTATGGTTGCAGATGTCATGATGCCAAACATGGATGGATATACCCTGGTTGAAACCATTCGAAAAGAAGGAAATACCATGCCTGTTGTCATGCTTACAGCAAAACAGTCTTTTGAAGATAAAAAAACCGGATTTTCCACTGGAACAGATGATTATTTAACAAAACCTGTCAATTATGAGGAACTTTTATGGCGTATCAATGCTTTGCTGAGACGTTCTAAAATTGCAACAGAACAAAAAATCACAATTAAAGATGTTGTGATAGATTCGTTAAGATACAGTGTTTCAAAAAATGATATCACGGTCGAATTACCCAAAAAAGAGTTTGAGATTTTATATAAACTGCTTTCATACCCTGGCATGATTTTCACAAGAAATCAGTTATTAGATGAAATCTGGGGATACGATTCTACAAGCAGTGATGATACAATAAAAACGCACATTAATCGCTTAAGGAATCGACTTTCAGACTTTGATGAATTCCAAATCGTTACGATAAAAGGATTGGGATACAAAGCAATCGTTCCCTCATAGTCTGACAAATAATAAAGTAGAATAGGTGATCGTATGAAAAAAGGAAATTTTCGGCTTCGATATTTTTTCGTTCTTGAATGTGCTTTCGTTGTACTGTTTTCTGCATGTACCTTTGAACTCATTGAATTTGTAAAAAATAACGTTCTTGCAGATCAGGGAAGCAGCGATGCACTTGCTGGTATTGGCATGATTGCTCCAATGAGCCTTATTTTAGGACTATTTATGGCTCATTTGTCAAAATCTTTGTACAAATATATTTCTCGCTTAACAAACGGATTAGAGCAGGTTGCAAAGGGTGATTTCAATATTTACCTTAACAAAAAAGACGCTGGTCCTTTTCCTGATGTATATGAGAATTTCAATCATATGGTAAAGGAATTAAACAGCGTCCAGATTTTAAGGGATGATTTTATTAATGATTTTTCGCACGAATTCAAAACACCCATTACTTCTATTAATGGTTTTGCAAACCTTTTATTAGAAGAAGAGGTTACAGACGAGGAACGGGAAAAATATCTTCATATCATTGCAAACGAGTCTAATCGACTTGCTGAACTTTCGAATAGAACTCTGCTGATATCAAAGTTAAACTCCCAAACCTTTATTACGGATAAAAAAATATATTCTTTAGATGAGCAGTTAAAAAACTGTGCTATTTTGCTATCCCCACAATGGGAGGAGAAAAAACTTACCTTAACCGCTGATCTGAATGAAGTTTTCTATAATGGGAATGCCTCTCTTATGCAACATGTGTGGATTAATATTTTAAATAATGCCATTAAATTCACTCCCAATTTTGGAGAAATTCAAATACTACTACAGGAAGATAAATCCTCCATTCATGTTGTAATAAAAGATTCTGGTATTGGCATGAGTGAATATACTTGCAATAATATCTTTCATAAATATTATCAGGGTGAATCTTCACAACAAGCAAGCGGACTCGGTCTTGGGCTCTCGATTGCGCATCGAATTGTTCAGCTTTGCAAAGGTACTATTTCTGTAAAAAGTGCATTAAATTCCGGTACATCTTTTGATGTTCGTTTGCCAAAATAAGTCTCTTCCTCGTCCTAGTGAATCATCAAACACTTCTAAGACAATATCACAACTTTCATCTTAGGCATCTTATTCATTTTTGAACACTTTCATATAAATTTTTTCTAACGTATCCTGCATTGGATATTTTTCTTTCAATTCATCAAGTGTTCCCTTGTAAATCAAACTTCCCCTATTGATAAACATGACTTCATCACATAGATTTTCAATGATATCAAGCGCATGAGATGAGAGAATGATTGTATTCCCTTTTGAGGCATATTCTTTCATGAATTCTTTTAAAACAAACACAATTTTAGGATCCAGACCATTAAATGGCTCATCTAAAATCCATATTTTAGGACTATGCAAAAGAGATGCCATAATCATGATTTTTTGCTTCATACCTTTGGAAAATTGATCCATTCTTTGATTTAATTCATTTTGAATTTCAAATATTTCGCTCAATTCAATAATCTTATTTTTTCGTTCTTTTTCTGAAACACGATACATATCTGCAGCAAAATTCAAATATTCGATGGCTTTTAAACTCAATAGCTGATTTTCATCATCGGAAACATAACCTATTTTCGCTTTCAATGCAATTGCCTCTTCGTTCATTTCCATTCCATCAATTACTATTTTCCCTGATGTCTTTTTTAGAATTCCCATCAGCATACTGATTGTCGTTGTCTTGCCTGCACCGTTTGGTCCTACAAGCCCTATGATATTTCCTTCCTTTATTTGTGCCGTTATATGATATATACCTTTTTGCTCGTTATACTGCTTTGTAACGTCTTCTAAAATAATCATTTTTCATACTCCTCTTGAACTTTATTTACTGATACCATTGTTTTAATGTTTTTTTCATTCTTTGAAAGCTAAAATATCCCCATACCATCGGTATTACAAATAAAATCCCAATGAAAATCTCTTGATTTATGATATGGGTAAATTCATAAAATGCGAATACTAAAAGAGAAAACACAGGAAATCCTATCATTGGCAAGCAAGCTCTTAGAATTATAAAATCTGAAAATAGTTCCTTTACTGTGTTCCATGTTACATATGGTTTGTAAAAATCTTGCTCTATTACAAGAAAAGGATAAATCAAGCAGTAACAAAAAAGATACAATTCATAAAAGAATATTTCTTGTTCTGACATTGGAAAAATAACAAGCAAAATATTACAACAGATAAGAACAGGAACTCCTGATAAAACTGTCTGTATATATTTCACAAAAACTATTTTCTCTTTTTGTATTGGCAATGCTTTTAGTGTATTGATAAAAACACCTTCTTTTGACAGTGCATATCCCCCTATCATCTCACACGATCCTAGAAATGTTGGAATCAAAAAAGCAGACATCATGAATATCCAATCCAAATGATTTGCAAATGTTGCCCGATAACTTTTTCCCATTTCTAATAATAATCCGGTATATATGCCAGGGATTAATATGAGAAGAATAAGATATGTATATCGAAAGGAAGGGACACGTATCATTATTTTTATGTCACGAATGAAATAGGATAGCATTCGATTTTTCTGTTTAAAATCAGTCTCTTTTAGCTTTAAACCAAATGCTTTTTTATCCTTTGTTTTAAATTGCAAAGAATTCATAATATAAGAATATATGCTTCCCCCCAGTAAATATAAAACGATATAAGAGACCATTACAAATCCTATTAAAAACAGATCAAAAAGAATATTTTTTGTCATTCGAAAAAAAATGACACTGGAAAGAATTACAAATGCATCGAATATCATTAATGCAATAAAATTTTTGCCGATACCTTTATTTTTCTTTATTAGCGCAATAATTGTAAATATGGTTAAACATATGCCAAAAAAGTAAATTACAGGAAGTAACGCACAAAACGTATTTTGTACAAAAATCTGTATCGCTTCACTCGGATTATATCTCATAATTCCAAAATCAATCAGCATAAATCCATACATCAAAAGCGAAATCATAAGATTTATAATCGATATATGAAATACTTTTGAAGAGAACAAATTTTTCAATTGTATCGGATAAATCATCATTTCTTTATAATCACTTGCCAGAAAATCTGCGTTCAAAATCTCCATGAAATCAAAAGCAAATATGAAAATCAGTTCTACTCCAATCATATATAGGAACATGATATTCCCCAATATATTTCCTGCCAAAATTGTTTTCAACTTTTCCATTCCCAAAATAATGAGACAACATAACAATACATAGATTGCACATAAATCTATGATTTTTTTTGTTTTATATTCTACTCCTAAAATTCGATTGGAATCTTTTTTGAACTTCATAGAAAGAATTGATTTAATTTCAAAATAATTGTCTTTTATTTGCTTATTCATTTGATTCATCTCCAAAACTTTTGTCTTTTACTTTTTCGAATTGTAAATCTATTTCTCAACCTATCTATCGTTTTCTTGTGCTATTGCCTTTATATTTGGCAATATTTTCTTCAATAATTTTGTTCCTTCTATTTATTTATATTTCCTCTCTACTTAGCAACGCATTTTTTAATTGATTTATATTTTATATATTAACTGCAAAAGTCATAAAAAAATACACCCTGTTACATATATATTTTTTGTCTCTTATTATACAATTTTCCTTATTTATATTCAACTCAAACTCCTTGAACGGTTCTATAACTTTTTGAACGGCAAAACAGCAGACAAATCTATCCAACACTTCATATTTTCTCCTTCACTTCCCATCACTATACTCATTCTGCTATTCAATTCTATGTGAATACATTACAGGTCTTTTTGTCGTAAACTATAATTTTCTTCTATGTTTTTATGTCTGTACACGCTAAGATATTGATTTTTAAAACCCTGTGTGCTATCATTCTTACTATATGCGATATGTTATTATTTTAACAAACTAAATAAAAGGATTTACCCAATCGCAAAATGGGTAGAAAGGTGCAAGAAAATGAATAAGGGTTTTGACGAAATTATTTCAAAGATCAGTGAATGCAGCATGAAGACTGTTGCCGTATCTGTTGCTCAGGATTCTGCAGTTCTTGAAGCTGTTGCTGAAGCAAAGAAAAGAGGTATTGCAAACGCAATTCTTGTTGGGGACGAAGATAAAATTAAAGAAATCGCCTCCTCTATACATATGGATCTTAGCGGATTCCGTATCATTGATGAAAAAGATGACATCAAAGCATCTCTTAGAGCTGTAAAACTTGCTCATGATGGAGAAGCTGATATGTATATGAAAGGCTTAATTGATACAAAAAACTTTTTAAAAAGTGTACTTGATAAAGAAGTAGGTTTACGAACTGGCAAAGCTTTATCACATGTATGTGTATTTGATATTCCAGGAATTGATCGTTTATTATTCTTAACCGATGTTGCCTTTATGACATATCCGACTTTAGAAGACAAAGTAAATATCATTGAAAACACTTTACCAGTTGCCAGAGCATGTGGCGTTGCTGTTCCTAAGGTTGCTCCTCTCGCTGCTGTTGAAGTTGTGAATCCAAAAATGCCTGTAACATTAGATGCTGCAGAACTTACCAAAATGAATGAAGAAGGAAAAATTACAGGATGTATCATTGATGGTCCATTATCTTTAGATCTTGCAATTGACCCAGAAGCTGCAAAACATAAAGGCGCTACCGACCGTAAAATCCAAGGAGATGCAGATATTTTACTTTTCCCTGATATTCATGCAGGCAATCTTGTATATAAAACAATTGTACATTTATTGCATGTGAAAAATGCATGTATTTTAACAGGAACCAAGGTTCCAGTTATCCTGACCAGCCGTTCTGATTCTTTTGAAACAAAAGTAAACTCTATGGCACTTGCTGCAGTTGTTGCAGAAGAAATGAAAAAGAATAAATAAACGGTAAAAGGAGGATAATCCCATGTCAATTAAAAGTTTAATTATAAATCCTGGTTCTACATCCACAAAAATAGGTGTTTTCGAAGATGAAACCTTACTTTTTGAAGAAACACTTCGACATTCTACAGAAGAATTGTCCGTATATGACTCTATTGTAGATCAAACAGATTTTAGAAAAAATATTATCTTAAGTCTTTTAAAAGAGAAAAATTTTGATATAAGTTCTTTAAATGTTGTAGTTGGAAGAGGTGGTATGTTAAAGCCTATCTGTGGCGGTACCTATGCCGTTACACCAGATCTGTTACATGATCTTGAAGTTGGAATACAAGGACAGCATGCTTCTAATCTTGGTGGTATTTTAGCTAAAGATATTGCAGATTCTTTAAATATCCCATCTTATATCGTTGATCCTGTTGTTGTAGATGAATTAATCCCAATCGCAAGATATTCTGGACTTCCAGAACTTCCAAGAATTAGTATTTTCCATGCTTTAAATCAAAAAGCTGTTGCAAAACGCTATGCCAAGGAAATCGGAAAACCTTATGATTCATTAAGACTTATTGTTGTTCATATGGGTGGTGGTGTTTCTGTTGGTGCTCACGAATATGGAAAAGTAATTGATGTTTTTAATGCTTTGGATGGAGATGGTGCTTTTTCACCTGAAAGAGCCGGTGGTGTTCCAAGTGGTGCTTTAGTAAATATGTGCTTCTCTGGAAAATACACGCAAAAAGAAGTATATAGCAAAATTGTTGGAAAAGGTGGCTTAAACGCATATCTTAATACAAATGACATGCGTGATGTTTTGCAAATGGAAAAAGAAGGAAATGCTTCTGCTTCTGAAATAATAGAAGCCTTCCTTTTCCAGGTTACGAAAGATATCGGTTCCATGGCTTGTGTACTAGAAGGCAAAATTGACCAGATTATTGTAACTGGTGGAATCGCTTATAGTTCTGTCATCATTGAAGGACTCAAAAAACGTGCGGAATGGATTGCTCCTTTTACTGTATATCCAGGCGAAGATGAATTGCTTGCTTTAACACAAGGTGCTCTGCGTGTTATGAATGGTGAAGAATCTGTCAAAAAATATTAAATAGCATAGTTAAATAACATAATTAAAAACCACCACATTTCTGCGCTGACTCAAAAGTCAGACATAGAATTGAGGTGGTTTTTAGTTTTACATCCAAATATATTTTATATTTTTATTTGTAAAAAATATAATATCTTACAAAAATGCTAGTGTTTTCTTATAACGGAAGCATAAACATATCAATTTCTTTATAGACATGAAATTTATCTGTTCTATTTAGCGTTTCATATGTAGAACAAATTTTATCTGCCACGCACACAATCGTACTTTCTATGTATTTTGGTGGCACTGGAATTAAAGGAAACATATGCTTTTTAATAATATCCTGTTCTACATCATTTAATTTCACATCACGATTCGCATTTCTTAATGCTGTATATGGATGCCGGAATCCATGTAAATTATGCGTTTTGTCTTTTTCATGCCAATCATACAAAAAATAATCATGTAGCAAGGCGCCTCGCACTAAATTTTCCTGATTCACTTTTAGCTTATATTTTTTTGCCAGAAATAAGCTGTAATAGGCTACAGCAATGCTATGGCGATACACAGATGTTATTCCATGCTGAATATATAAATCCATTTCTGATAATTTTGAATCTGCTTTGAGTTCTTTTATTATGCGAAGAATTAATTTTTTATTTTCAATATCTAATTTGTACATCCAGTGCCTCCTACCTTTGCATCAGAAATCATATGTTACAAATGGCAATTTTATCTGATTTTGAATATAACTTTCCTGTTTTGACTGCTTAATGATATCCTCTGGTCTTTGTGTCCCAATCAGAAATGGAGACTTCGGATCATGTAACTTCTGATTTTGTAATACACTGCTTCTGTCATAATTGGCATAGCAGTATAAACATCCATGCATACAGGTATTATATGCTCCAATATCATTGCCAAGCAGACACGAGCAGCTTTCTCTGGACATCCTTTGCTTGCTTTTTGGAATATCTAACTGAATATCTAAAGACGCTTCCATTACTTCTTTTGTCATACAACCAGATATATCAATTCCATAATCCCCTAGCCATTCTTTTTCGGCACATGCATACAATTTCAGCTTATATTTATCTGCTATTCTTTTTAATTCAACTGCCAGCTTCACTTGTTCTGGTCTTGTTACTTCCTTAACATTTCCAAAATTTCTTTTTGTTTTTTCATATAAATCAATAAAACTTATAACACATTTATTCGTGTATCCACTCAACTTTTCAGACATTTTTTCAAATATATCTATGTGGTATTCCAGTGTATATTTTTCAGAAAGAAAAATAGGATCATATCGCCATATCGTACTGTTTCTACCGACTCTCTCTGCTAAGTGGCAAAAGGAATCCATAACAATCTGTTTCTTAGGTACAAATGGTTCTATCTCTTTTTCATAAGGCGTAATCGTAACATACCAAAGCTGTTTATATTTTTGAATCGCATCCAGTTCAGGTATCATAGGTGCTGGATTTTTTGTACAAAAGCAAATGACATCTATGATATCCGGGTTTATTGTATACCGGCTGACCTGATTTGGCTGATATGGATTTCGAACCAGTACATACCCTTCTTTTATCCTCTGATAAAACCATTCCTTGTAAAAAGCTGGAATATCCGTTCGATTACCTGTATTTAAAATCACTTTTTTCTCTCTTTCAACTATTTCAATTTCAGTATATACTTGTATTCATTTATATACGAGTCTTATAGTTTCATTATTTATGCTTTGAGCGATAATTACAAGTGTTATTCATCATTTTAATGAATTTTTAAGTTTTGTTAACATTCTTCTAACAGCATTTTATTTGCGAAGACAATACACTTATGTTATACTTACTTTTAACATTAATTTGTTAAAATGAATAAATGGGGTGCTTTTCCATGCATGTAAATGAATCGTCAGAAAATTATTTAGAAACAATTTTAATATTAAGCAACTCTTTGCCAGTCGTTCGTTCAATTGATGTTGCAACCGAACTTGGCTTTAAAAAATCAAGTGTCAGCGTTGCTATGAAGCATCTAAGAGAAAGTAATCATATTACAGTGACGGATAGTGGTTTTATACAATTAACGGAATCCGGACGTAAAATAGCGGAAATGATATACGAAAGACACAGCTTTTTGTCGAACTGGCTGGAAACACTTGGCGTTGATAAGGTGATTGCTACAGAAGATGCCTGCCGAATGGAACATGATATCAGTATCGAAAGTTTTGAAGCCATTAAGAAATATGTAAATGATACCGCAAAATAATAAAACACTATATTTTTTCACATAATTCACATATTTTTATCAGCAAAACATCACAAAATGATTGTATGATTATTTTAATTTCAATCGTATGTGATGTTTTTTTGATGCATACGTTTCTTACATAATCAGGAGGTTTCATATATGGATAACCCATTTCAGGTTTTAGGTATTAATTCAGATTCCAGCGATGAAGAAATAAAAGAAGCTTATAAAAGACTGGCAAAAAAGTATCATCCAGATTCGAACCCAGATGATCCATTTGCAGTCGAAAAAATGATGAAGATAAATGCTGCATACCATGACATCCAGCGCTTTGGAACATCTGCTTTTCAAAGCTATTCCAGAAAAACTACAGATAGCTTTTCTAATGATTCTTTTTATGAAGAGGCTACTTCATACAACGATTCGGATGATGATTTTTTTTATGACACAGAAGATGATTTGGATACGAATTTTTCTTTCAAATCAACCTTAAAAAAATACATCTTATTCATCAATAAACATTATTTTAAAATCGGATTTGCACTCATTCTTGTTGTAGCTGTAATTGCCTTGTTTACCAACAACCAGAATATAACTGATACAGATCAAACCATCTCTGCGAGCTCCTCTTCTGGAACAACCTATACGTCTGATCAGAATACATCATCTTACGAAAAAACAGGACAAAACAGCACAAATGATGATACAAATATCCACAAACAGGATGAAAACCAGCATCAACAGAATTTTAATCATGCTCCTTTCAATTATCCACAAAATTAATTTCAGCATAAATAGCTTGTGGAAAATCATGATTATTGAATTTGTTTTATAAAAACTTCATTATAAAAAGCCAGTAGTCGATTATTTACATATAATCTACTGGCTTTTGTTTTATTTTATATAATCAAACGCAATTCTTTCTACTGTTAATGGACGCTCTTTTATCTCTTCATTCCCATATCCTACTGCAAGTGCTGCAATCGGAATATAATCTTTCGGCAAATTCAGTTCTTCACATATTTCTTTATTCTTTTCAATTGCACTTATCATTCCTTTTAAATATACACTTCCAAGCCCAAGTTCTGTAGCTTCTAACGCCATATTCTGCATAATGCATCCTGCATTGGAGTACTGTAATTCATCGCTTCCTTCTGGACGTGTTTTTCCAGATACTAAAATAAGTGTTGGCGCTCCATAGGAAGGATGCATACCTGGTTGTCCAAATAATTCTGCTCCCGCTTCATCCATTTTTTCGAGAATTTTTTTATTTTGAATAACAGTAAGCTTTAACTCTTTATATTTTGCCATCCCAACTGGTGCTGCATTTGCTGCCTGTAAAAGTAAGGTGATTTCCTTTTCTGTAAGTTGTTCATCCGTATATGCACGACATGACTTTCTTGTTGCAATCGTTTTTAATGTATCCATTAAAATTCCTCCTTTTAATTGTTTTATTTCTAGATAATTGAGAAACTATGTTTGCTTTCTCAATTATTATAAGTTTCTTTTTCTTTTAATACAAGTTTCTTTCTTTATTCTATAAAAAGACCAGTACCAAGATTTCTCTTCATACTGGTCTTTTAAACTATCTTTTTAAATCAGTGATTCATATAAAGCTTTCAATTCTTCTACATTTGTTTCTTTCGGATTTCCAGGACGGCATGCATCATCATATGCAGACTGTGCAAGAAATGGAATATCTTCTTTTTTAACAATATCTTTAAGGTTTGCAGGAATTCCAACATCACTTGAAAGTTTTTTCACCGCATCTACAGCCGCTTTTCTATATTCTTCTACAGACATCGAATCCACGCCTTCTACACCCATCGCACGTGCAATTTCACGATATTTTTCACCTGTTTTTGGAGCGTTATATTCCATAACTGTAGATAGTATAATTGCATTTGCCACGCCATGTGGCGTATCATATAATGCACCAAGTGGATGTGCCATTGCATGAACTGCGCCAAGACCTACATTTGAAAATCCCATTCCTGCTACATACTGACCTAGTGCCATTCCTTCTCTGCCTTCTTTTGTATTTTCTACTGCAGCTCTTAAATTTTTACTTATAATTTCAATTGCTTTGATATGAAACATATCAGATAATTCCCATGCTCCTGCTGTAATGTATCCTTCAATTGCATGCGTTAAAGCATCCATTCCTGTTGCTGCTGTAAGTCCTTTTGGCATGGAAGACATCATATCTGGATCAACAAATGCTATGACTGGTATATCTTTTGGATCTACACATACCATTTTTCTGCTGTTTTCTACATCGGTAATTACATAGTTAATTGTCACTTCAGCAGCTGTTCCTGCTGTTGTAGGGACTGCAAATACTGGTACCGATTTATTTACAGTTGGAGCAACGCCCTCTAAACTTCTTACATCTGAGAAGTCAGGATTTGCAATAACAATTCCAATTCCTTTTGCGGTATCCATGGAAGATCCACCACCAATTGCAATAATATAATCTGCATTTGCTTTTTTAAATGCTTCTACACCTTTTTGCACATTTTCAATTGTTGGATTTGGTTTGATATTTGAATAGATTTCGTAAACAAGCCCTGCTCTGTCTAAAATATCAGTAACTTTGGTTGTTACTTTAAATTTTAATAAATCTGGATCTGAACAAACCAATGCTTTCTTAAATCCTCTTCCTTTTGCTTCCCCTGCAATTTCTTCAATTGCACCACTTCCATGATAAGATGTTTCGTTCAATATAAATCTGTTTGCCATAATAATCCCTATCTCCTTTTCATCCATTCTCTAATAGGTAATTGCGAAACTATATAATACACTTGATTATTAGGTGGATTTACCAAAAGAATGGTGACTTGCCACTGCATTCGAAACCTTCTTTTGGTAATATTCACTTTAAAAATTTATTCAAAATGAGTTTCACCATTATCTACATTCTCTAATTATCTTTTTGATAATATATCTTTCTCATAAGCTGTTATTTCCTGAAACCAATTGCTATCTGCAATCACATTGCATTGTTTACAATACTCTTCCCATATATCCCCAAACGGAAATGTTTTCATCTCTTCTTGCAACATCATCAGCTCTGTAAGCTTATTCTCATTCTGAAGCTCTTTTAAATGCTCATTTGGTGTGCAAAGAGCCATTAAAAGTGCTTTTTGCCAGCTTCGAAATCCGACTGTCCAGGCTGAAATACGATTAATACTTGCATCAAAGAAATCTAACGCCATATAGACACGTTCTACTGCATTATTACGAACAATTTCTTTTGCCATCTCTTTCGTTTCATCATCAAACAATACTACGTGATCCGAATCCCATCTTACAGGACGTGTAATATGAAGTGCGATTTCTGGGAAATAGCAGAGCAGTGCCGAAATTTTATCTGAAACAACTTCTGTTGGATGATAATGTCCATTATCCATAAGTGGAAGACATCCTGCATGCGTTGCTGCAAAAGTTAAAGTAAACTCTGAAGATCCTGCTGTATAAGATTCTACCCCGATACCAAATACTTTTGATTCCACACATGGTTTTACAAGATTGATATCATGCACTTCTGATAAAATCTGTTCGATGGAATCTTTATAGCGCATTCTTGGTCCAAGACGGTCTGCTGGAATATCTTTGTATCCATCACCAATCCAGATATTCATAACACATGGTATTCCTGTTTCTTTTGCAAAATATTCAGAAATACGAATACATGCCTTTCCATGCTCAATCCAGAATTTTCTTGTTTCTTCATCTGGGCTGGATAGCGTTAAACCATCCTTGACTTTATCATGTGAAAAGAACGTTGGATTAAAATCAATCCCCATATTATGCTTTTTTGCAAAATCAACCCATGCTTTAAAATGCTTCGTTTCTAATTTATCCCTGTCTGCAAACTCACCCTTATCAAAAATAGCATAATTTGCATGCAGATTTAATTTTTTCTTTCCTGGCATAAGCGTGATTGCTTTTTCAATATCTGCCATCAGTTCTTTGGGATTTCTTGCTTTTCCGGGATAGTTTCCAGTTGTCTGTATGCCTCCTGTTAAGGGACCTTCGTGGTCAAATCCTGTTACATCATCCCCTTGCCAGCAATGAAGTGCTACTGGTATTTCTTTTAGTCTGGCGATTGCTTCATCCGTATTCACGCCAATTTTAGCATATTGCTCTTTTGCAGACTCATATCGGTTCATAAATTTACCTCCTGAATTTTCATTTCTTTATCCTAGATTACGATTGCTGTTTATTTTTTCTCTCAAAACTATATAACTTTATGGTTGATACGTTACAATATCAAAAGAGTCAAATACACATGCTCTGGCTTGTTTTAAATCTTTTAACTCTTTATTTGTAATCATTTGAGCCATAATATTTCCGATTGCCGTTGCCTCTGTAGGTCCTGCATAAATCTTACGATTTGTTTTTTGTGCGGTTCTCTGGTTTAAATATGCTGCATTTGCTCCACCACCAACTACATGAATGAATTCATATTTTTTCCCTGTCATATATTCTACTTCCTGAATCGTTTTTGCATAACATATAGCCAGACTATTGTAAATAACTGCCGCCACTTCTGCTATCCCATCAGGAACTGCCTGCTTTGTTTCTTCACATGCCTTTTGTACTTCTCTGGTCATATTTTCTGGTGCAAGAAAACGGTTATCGTTACAATCTAAAACGGAAGCAATTGTCTCCTTTGAAGCCAGGTCACAAATTTCTCCAAATCCAAGTTCTGTACCAATTTCGTTTTTAACAGATTGAATCATCCAAAGTCCCATAATATTTTTTAAATAGCGAAAACGATATTCATACCCGCCTTCATTTGTAAAGTTAAGTTCCATACTTTTATTAGAACAGTCCGCTTTCATACTTTCCGTTCCCATCAAAGACCATGTTCCAGAACTGATATATAAAACATCGTCTTCTTTTGCTGGCACAGCCATAACTGCAGATCCTGTATCATGTGTTGCTGGAAGAATCACATTACAGGAAAATCCTACCCTTTTCGCTATACTTTCGGATAAACTTCCCATATTATGCCCAGCCATAACAACCTCTGGGAAAATATTCTCAGGAAATTCCAACAACTTTAGCAGTTCACTGTCCCAATCTTTTGTTTGAGGATTTAATAACTGCGTTGTTGTAGCATTTGTATATTCCACTGCTTTTTCGCCTGTTAGTAAAAAATGGAAATAGTCTGGTATCATAAGAAATGTATCTGCCTCATTCAAAAGTTCTGACTTCTTTTCCTTTATCGCCATTAACTGATAGATAGAATTAAAAATCTGTTTTTGAATTCCCGTTCTTTCATATAATTTATCCTGCGCGATTTTTTGATATATGAGTCTATCCATTCCATGTGTTCTGTTATCCCGATACGACACCGTATTTCCTAAAACTTGATTTTTCTTGTCAAGGAGGACAAAATCAACAGCCCATGTATCAATTCCTACACTTGTCGGAATTTTCCCTATTTCTTTACATTTTTGCATACCAAAGATGATATGAGCAAATAACTTCTCCAAATCCCAGCATAATTCATCATCTTTTTTTACCAAGCTATTTGGGAATCGATAAATTTCTTCCAATATCATTTTCCCATTTTCCATATGACTTAAAATATGACGCCCACTGGATGCTCCAATGTCTATTGCTAAATAGTAGCCGCCCATGTCAAAATCCTCCTTTAAAAACATTCACTGATATGTTCATCATATGAAAATTTATACCACAAAAAAAGAACACCTTTTGTCTAAAAAAGTGTCCTCATTTGCTTATTTCTTTTTTTCATTTACTCGATAGGTTCGAGGGGTCATATCATATTTTTTTTGAAAAATACGATGAAAATAGCTTATATTTTCGTATCCAACTGACATTCCTATGTCCAATACTGACATATTTGTATAACGTAATAAATATGCTGCCTGATTTAAGCGTTTATCCTGAATAAGTTGTGTATATGTCTTCCCTGAGTATTTTTTTATTTCTTTTGAAATCCAATATAAATCATAATGCAGCTGACCAGCTAAATCCGAAAGTTCTCCATCCCTATAGTGTTCTTCAATATAAGAAAAAACCTCCAGCATTAATTTTTGTTCTGCATTTTGAGCTGTCATTTCAAGTCGATCCATATAATTTAACAATTGTAACAGCAATAATCCCATGGTTGCTTTATGAATACTTCTTGTGTTTGGCTGTTTATTAAGAATTGTCCATATTAGATTTTCAATTAAATTTTGAATTGGTAAAATGTCCCTGACTTTAAAATGAAGATATCCGTTTGCATTATCTTCTCCTGTCAGTGAATCCAGGACAAAATTTCGAAGTAAATTTTCTTTTTCTCCAATCATTTGAAGCGCATAATCGAAGAATTCCGGCAATATTATAAAATTTACAGCTACATCATCAAACTTAGCTGGAAAAATTTCCTGTGTTGCATTCTTACTTAAAAACAGAAGCTCTCCCTGCTTTAAATTTACAGGTGTACCATTTATAATATGATGCGTTTCGCCAGAACACATATAAATAACTTCAATATAATTATGCTTATGCTCTGGAAAATGTATAAACCTTGTATGTGTACGAACCTGTATTAGTTTTCCTGTATCCAGTAATTTCTTTGCATCAATCGTATTACTTTGCATTGGCATATATATATTTTTTTCTATCTCTTTATTTCCAGATAAAATCCGCTCTTCTTCGGGAGTAATCATCTTTAACTGTTCTAATAATTGTTGATTCATTTTATCTCCATTTCCAATTATTGCAAACACTATTATTTCATATATATGATTGCAACACATATATACTTCCGCTTGATTCTAGCAATATTTCTATTCTTTTTAAGGGTACTCAATCCCGTCTTTTTCGTCAATTCTTTTTTCTGTTATTCTTTAATTTCTTTGTTTCTGCATTTTCATTTTTTGCTTCTTTTTACGATGTACTTTACTTTATTTTGTACTTACTTCTATTCTTTGTTTTATTTTCAATAACTCCTATAAAAAGGTTGAATTTTTCACGAAAATATCTTATGTTTGTACAGGAATCAAATTTATAATGAGGTAAAATAAATTGAATATAAATAAAAAACAATTATTACATGATATCATTTTAACCATATTCGTTTTGGATATTTCTACTGCGGCATCTTACTTTTTTTTCAAACGTCTTGGACTTACTTATCAAAATGTAGATATCGTATATGTACTTGCACTCATTCTCATTGCCAGAAATACAAAAGGGTATACATTTGGAATTATTTCTTCTTTCCTTTGTATTGTTTTCATGAAATATTTTTTCATTTATCCATACTTATCCTTTAATATCAAAACAAATAAATATCCTTTAACCATTCCAGGATTTTTAATTATTTTTTTGCTCGCCAGTACCCTGACCAGCCACGTAAAAATCCAATCAGAGCAGTTGGCTGAACGAGATGAATTGCTTCGAAATGCAGATAAGGAAAAAATGCGTGCCAATTTATTAAGAGCTGTATCACATGATTTGCGTACTCCTCTGACTACAATTATTGGCTCTACAAATTCTTTAATAGAAAATTGTTCCATCTATACTGAGGATGAAAAAATAAAACTTCTTCAAAATATCTCCGAAGATGCCGATTGGTTATTACATATGGTTGAAAACCTATTAACAATTACCCGAATCAGTGATTCTTCTGCTAAAGTTAAAAAATCTTTAGAAGCCGTAGAAGAAGTTGTAAGTGAAGGGGTTATGCGTCTTCAAAAAAGACTTCCGGAGGCAAAAGTAAATGTCCATGCTCCAGATGAGTTTATATTACTTCCAATGGATCCTCTGCTAATTGAACAGGTTATCATTAATCTTTTAGAAAATGCTTATATTCATGGAAAAAGTTCGATCCCAACCGATTTGATTATAGAAAATGAAGCCGAATACGTTTCTTTTCATGTAAGGGATTACGGTGTTGGAATTGAAACCGCAAAACTTCCTACAATATTTGATGGTTCGGCGGGAAGAAGTTCTGACATGGTTGATGGACATCGTGGAATTGGAATTGGAATGTCTATCTGTAAAACAATTATTGAGGCACATAATGGTACTTTAATGGTTGTTAATCACGAGAATGGTGCGGAATTTATCTTTAAACTACCAAAAGCTTCCCAATAGGGAAGCTTTTGGTAGTTTACTATTCAATTAGATCTTATTCTGTCACATGTACTTTAATCATGTTTGTTGTTCCAGACATACCAACTGGTAATCCAGAAGCCATAACTGTAATGTCACCTTTTTCTAAAAGTTTTTCTTCTTTGCATGACTCAATTACAGCGTCAAACAATTCGAATACATCTTCTTGTTCTCCAATAATGATAGGAGTAACGCCCCATGTAAGATTCAACTGTCTAGCAACTTTTTCACTTGTTGTTCCTGCAATGATATCGCAGTCTGGACGGAATCTTGAAATTCTCTTTGCTGTTGCTCCAGATTTTGTTACTGTTATGATATATTTTGCATTTAAATCATGTGCTGTTGTACATGTTGCATGAGAAATTGCATCTGTAACGTTTGGCTGTGAAAGTTTTGTTTTCTCAAAGAAACGTCCTTGGTAATTGATATCTTCTTCTGTTCTTTCAGCAATTTTCTTCATTGTAAGGAATGCTTCTAATGAATAAGAACCGTTTGCTGTTTCTCCTGATAACATTGTTGCACTTGTTCCGTCATAAATAGCATTTGCAACATCAGTTACTTCTGCTCTTGTAGGTCTTGGATTTTTCATCATAGAATCTAACATCTGTGTAGCTGTGATAACCATTTTACCCGCTGCAACGGTTTTCTTGATGATTGATTTCTGAATACTTGGAACTTCTTCACAAGGAATCTCAACACCCATATCTCCACGAGCAACCATGATACCATCAGCGGCTTCAATAATAGCATCGATATTATTTACACCTTCCTGATTTTCAATCTTAGCAATAATCTGGATTGCTTCTCCACCATTAGCTGCTAAAAATGTTCTCATTTCTTCGATATCTTCTTTTCTTCTTGTAAATGATGCTGCAACAAAATCAACATCCTGTTTACAACCAAAAGCAAGATCTTCTCTATCTTTATCAGATAAGAATGGCATGGATAATTTTATGTTTGGAACGTTCACGCCTTTTTTATCAGAAATTGTACCAGTATTGATAACTTTACAAACAATGTTTGTTCCTTCAACACGAAGTACTGTTAATTCTACTAAACCATCATCTATAAGAATTGTGGATCCCGCTTTTACATCTTTATATAATTTAGGAAAAGAAATTGCAACAGAATTCTGATCTCCTTCTGCAGCATCGTTACGTAAAACAAATTCCTGACCTTTTTCAAGATTGATTTTCTGATGATCTTTAAAATCTTTTATACGGATTTCAGGTCCTTTTGTGTCTAATAAAATAGCTACTGGTCTGTTATATTTCTTACGAAATTCTTTGATTTTGTTCATACGGCCAAGGTGTTCATCATGATCTCCATGTGAAAAGTTTGATCTGGATACATCCAAACCATTCTTTACCAATTGTTCAAGAATATCCCCTTTGTCCGTAGCTGGACCTAATGTACATACAATCTTTGTTTTTCTCATCGCTTCTTAGCCTCTTCTTTTCTTTCTTGTTTCTTTTTCAATTCGTAATGACGCCCACTTATAAAGTTTAATTACACATAACTAATTTGTATAAAGTCCACATGCTGTCTGCTAATTCACGAAATACCTGCAACTTTATATTACCACATTTTTCTCGATTATTCCGTTTTTTTAGTTAAAAAATAACATTTTTCAGTAACTTTACATTATTTTACTTAGTTTTTAGAAAACTGCATTTTGACTTACACAAAAATCGAACTGCACTACTGGAATCACTTCCTCGTGCAGTTTGTTAAATTATAAACTATTTCTCTCATGAATGCAAGATGGGGAACTATATTTCGACATTTTCACAATGTTTTATGTCACGTGATGAACTTCCTATTTGAATTTCATAAATTCCAGGGTCAAAATCGAACATTTTTTTTGCACTATTGTAGTATGAAAAGTCCTTATTCATCAATTCGAAGGAAATTGTTTTGTGCTCTTTTGGTTTTAATGTAATTTTTTCAAATCCTTTTAGTTCATGTTTTGGTCTAAAAACAGATGGATTTTTTGGAGCTACATATAATTGAACAATTTCTTTTCCTTCTATTTCACTTTTATTTGTAATTTTGCATGTAACAGTAAGCGTAATTTCCTGCTTCCCATTCTTGCTTTTTACTTCTTTTTCCACTTTTAGTTTGTCGTATGAAAACTCACTATAGGATAAACCATGGCCAAAACAAAATGCAACTTTGGTATCCTCTGTATCATAGTGTCTGTATCCTACGCGAATTCCTTCTTTGTAATCAACACAGTCTTCTTTTCCAAATTCACCAATGCTGTGTGCTGGGCAATCCATTAATTTTTCTATGAATGTCTCTGTCAATTTTGCTGACGGATTTACAAGGCCAAATAAAGTTTCTGCAAGTGCTGTTCCGCCTTCCATTCCAGCGTAATAGCTCCATACAATTGCTTTTGCCTTATCTTTCCATGGCATATAAACTGGAGAGCCTGCATACATAACAACCACCATATCTGGTCTGATATTTAAAAGTTCTTCTATTAATTCATCCTGACAATAAGGAAGTGTCATATCTTCTCTGTCAAGACCTTCCACATCAAAATCATGGTTTAATCCACCCACAAAGATTACTTCATCGCAAGATTTTGCAAGCTCAATTGCTTCTCTCTTAAGTGTTTCTTTTTTCTCTGTGTTTTCTTTTATTTTTGCTTTTTGTGAATTAGAATCTGTTTCAGCCTGCGTACTTGCGGCCTGCCAGTTAACTTTTTCTTCTTTGTTTTCTTTTGGAATATCATAACCTGGCGCATATTTTATATCGCAATTTCCGCCAAACAATTTTTTCAATCCCATCAATGGCGTGATTTCGTATAAAGCTTTAATTTCTGCACTACCACCACCATTTGAATGTTGTGTTACTGCATTTTGACCAATGACACCAATTTTCATGTCTTTTTTATAACTAAGAGGTAATTTTTTACCTTCATTTTTCAAAAGAATAATGGATTCACGGGCTGTTTCCAATGTTGCTTTTTGATGTGCCTGTGTGTTATAACTCCCTGATTTTCTTTGATCTGCATTCGCACCTATCATTTTTAATCGGTACATCATACGTAAGATACGTCTTACTTTTGCATCTAATAAATCTTCACTTAACTCTTTTGATTCGATTTTTGCCTTAAAGGCATCTGCTAACTTATGAGAAGCAAAATCATCTATAACGTGCATTTCAATATCCAAAGAAGTGGTTGCTGCTTCATCTGTATCGTTTACTCCACCCCAATCAGAAATAACGGTTCCGTCATAATTCCATTCGTCTCTTAATACATCATCGAGTAATTTTTTGCTGTGACAGCAATGTTCTCCATTTAAAAGATTATATGCACCCATCAAAGAATATGTTCCTGCTTTTTTCACTGCAGCTTCAAATCCAGGATAATAAATTTCATATAAAGTTCTTTCATCAATAAGTGTATCTACAATCAGACGTCCGCTTTCCTGAGAGTTTGCTGCGAAATGCTTTACACATGCTGCAACATCGCTTTTTTGAACTCCCTGAATAAATGGAACCGTCATCTCTTCGATCACTTTTGGATCTTCGCTCATGTATTCAAAATTTCTTCCACAAAGTGGACTTCTTTTAATATTAATTCCTGGCGCTAAAATTACATCTTTGCCTCTGCCTCTTGCTTCCTCTCCTAATACTTCACCTGTCTGTTTCGCAAGTTTACGATTCCAGGTTGAAGCTAGTGCGGAATTACACGGCAGATAACTAACATAATCATCACTGTTTCCGGTACTAATCCACTGACTGTCATGAAATTCTGCTCTTACGCCCATTGGTCCATCGGACATTTTAAGTGGAGAGATATTTAATCTCTCCACCCCTTCTGTACGGAATAAACCAGCGCCATGAACCATTCCAAGTTTTTCATCTAATGTCAGCTCTTTTAAAAGAGAATCAATCTCTTTTTCCATCTGCTTATCTTTTTTGTTCATTTTGCTTCACCTTACTATTATAATGAAATTTTAACTTCGCCACCCTGTGCAAGTGAGATGCAAACATCTTCACCTTGCTGTTCAAAAGAAGCTCCAGTAACGTTTTGTACTTTTCCTATATTCTTTAAAACTACTTTATGTGCCTTTGCACCAGTTGTCTTAACTGTATATGCTCCATCTGTATGAGAAACTAAGATTGTAGTTTCTACTTTATTTGTCTGACTGTAAACAACGCTTTCTACACTCTTGCCTTCTTTTAAAGCATAAACGCGGAAAGTAACATCTTTCGCATAATCATATACTGCATCGGTATCTACGGCACCTTGTGCAACAATGCTGTTTTCTCTTACAAATAAAGGAATACTTAAATAATCATATTCTTCTTTATACCATCTTTTACCTTCTTTTACTTCTCCTGTTAAATAAGATGTCCATGTTCCTTCTGGTAAATAGAATTCTGCCATGCTGTTCTCATTAAAGATAGGTGCTACAAGTAAAGAATCACCTAACATGTACTGAGAAGCAAGATATTCACAGTTTTTATCCTGTGTATACTCTAATACCATACTTCTCATCATCGGAATACCAGTTTTTGATGTTTCTACTGCATTTCTGTATAAATATGGCATAAGAGAAGCTTTTAATTTTGCAAAGAAACGTACAACATCAACTGCTTCTTCATCATATGCCCATGGCACACGGTAAGAAGTAGATCCATGTAATCTGGAATGTGTGGAAAGTAATCCAAATGCACACCATCTCTTATATACGTCTGGTGTAGATGTACTTTCAAATCCTCCAATATCATGACTCCAGAATCCAAATCCAGAACTTGTAAGAGAAAGACCACCTCTTAAACTTTCTTCCATAGATTCATAATCTGACCAACAGTCTCCGCCCCAGTGAACTGGGAATTTTTGTCCACCTACTGTCGCTGAACGTGCAAAAAGTACTGCTTCTTCTTTTCCTTTTTTCTTTTTAATTACTTCGTAAACAGTTTTGTTATATAAATATGTATAATAATTATGCATTTTCACTGGATCAGATCCATCAAAATATACACAATCGGTAGGAATTCTTTCACCAAAATCTGTCTTAAAGCAATCTACACCCATATCCATAAGTGCTTCCAGCTTGGATGAATACCATTCTCTCGCTGCCGGATTTGTGAAATCTACGATTGCAAGTCCTGGCTGCCACATATCCCACTGCCATACATCTCCATTCGCACGTTTCAGGAAATATCCATTTTTAGCGCCTTCTTCAAATAATGTGGATTCCTGTGCAATATAGCTGTTAATCCAAACACAGATTTTTAATCCCTTCTCTTTTAAACGAGCAAGCATTCCCTGAGGATCTGGAAAAACTCTTTCGTCCCATGTGAAATCACACCAGGAGAAGTCTTTCATCCAAAAGCAGTCAAAATGGAATACTTTTAAGGGGATTTCACGAGAAAGCATTCCGTCTACAAAACTATTTACTGTTTCTTCATCGTAATTCGTTGTAAAAGATGTAGAAAGCCATAATCCAAATGTCCATGGAGCTGGTAAAGATGGTTTTCCTGTAATATCCGTATAACGCATCAACACTTCTTTCATCGTTGGTCCGTTCATTATAAAGTAATCTAAATTTTCTCCAGGTACAGAAAATTCTACTTTTGTAACCTGTTCTGTTGCAACTTCAAATGATACTTTTTCTGGATGGTTTACAAAAACGCCATATCCTTTGTTTGAAAGGAAAAATGGAATATTTTTATAAGATTGTTCTGTAGAAGTACCACCATCATCGTTCCAGATATCAATACTTTGTCCATTTTTTACAAAGGCACCAAATCGCTCACCAAGTCCATAAATAAGTTCTCCTACAGACAACGTTAATTGCTCTCTCATATATGCGTCATCTGGTCCTTTGTCATATGCAAAGCCTTTCCAGTCTGTCTTCATATAAGCAAGATCTCTTGATCCGCTTGAAGTAAGTTTTTCACCGTTTCTATAAAATGTCATTGCTGCATTTTCTTTTTTTATTTCAAGTCTTAAACTTTTACTTTTAATATTTATCAGTTCTTCTGTTTCTTCAACAGATAAATTTCCATTTGTAAAATCATTTAGTTCAAATTCAGGACTTTTCGGAGCCAATCCTATGTGATGAAATGTCTGTATACGAAGTACTTCCGGGTATGGTGCACTTACTTTAATTGTAAGATTCACTCCACCTAAGGTATCTCCTCTGTGATTGATTTTATTTGTTGGTGCGCATAATGTTACTTCATTTTCGCTCACCTTTGTAAAGTATACTTCTGCTGGGGAAAAGCATTCATATCCTTCTTTTTGTAACCAACACCCATTGCTAAATTTCATATTTTTTCCTCCTTGCCTGTTTTAACTTATCCATATTTTTTTTCAATATCCCTTATATTATAACCAGATATTCAAAAAAAAAATACCTTACGAATTGCACATATAGACCTTTATTTTTTGACAAAACTTCAATTTTTTTAAATATTCCATTCGAACTGTAACATGCCGTATTTCATAATCATAATATTTAAGCGATGATAGGAAATATATCACAATTTCTATCATCGCTTAAAATATCTGAGTCGTATTCTCTTTTGTAAAACAATATGTTCCATGCTTCATTTATGCTATAAACATCTTGTTTATTTTTCATCCATAAACTTCTACCAATTATTTAAGAATCGCAACTTCTTTTGCTTTTAATCGCAAAACAGATTTTTTCTGATATATTTTATCGGTTAAAAGCTCTGTTCTCGTTTCTTCTATAACAATATCCACTTCCTTATCGTTATGATTTAACAAAAATAAAAATTCTCCTTTTTCATTGTGTCTTTTTATCGCCTCAATCCCTTTTGGAACTTTGGCTGCTGGCTGAATTTGTTTCTTTTCACAAAGGATTTTCATAAAATCATGATAAAATTCATGAGAAGAACGGCATGCAACATAATAAGCCTCACCATTTTTGTATTGATTTTTTGTAACTACAGGCATTCCTTCATAAAAATCATTTTCATATATTGCCAGTTCCTTTGCACTTGTAACATGTAATAGATCACAAAGAAGTTTTGCAGGATAAAATTTTCCATGATACTGAAATGTATTTTCTTTATGTTCTGGTAAGGCATCGCTTTCTTCCACCCAGATTCCCAAAACATCTTTTAATTCTCCCGGATATCCCCCTGGCATAACTAAATCATGCTCATCTACATATCCACTAAAAAATGTCGTAACAAATGTATTTCCGTTTGCAACAAACTCTTCTACTTTTTTACTTACGTTTTCTTTTACCATATAAAGCACTGGTGCAATAATCAGCTTATATCCTGTAAAATCATCTTCCTGACTAATCAAATCCACGGATATATTTTGTGAATGCAGCGCTTCGTAATAGTTTAATATTTCATCCTTATATTTTAATTTTACACTAGGACCTGCAGAATATTCAATAGCCCACCAGTTATCCCAATCAAAAACAATCGCTACTTCTGCCTTTACACGACTTCCAAGTATTGTGTCTTTTAACTTATCAAGTTCAGCTCCAAGTGCCTTTACTTCCGAAAACACACGAGTATCTGTTCTTCCTGCATGATCAATAATAGCACCATGATATTTCTCACATGCTCCAATACTCCGCTTCATTTGGAAAAACATTACAGAATCTGAGCCATGTGCAACTGCCTGATAGCTCCAAAGTCTCATTACATTCGGTCTCTTTAGTGCATTATAAGGAAGCCAGTTCGTAACGCTTGGTGTTTGCTCCATCAATATAAACGGTTTACCGTTTTTGATGCTTCTCATTAAATCATGGTTCATCGCAATTGCTGCTGGAGAATCTTCATTCGAAGGATAATTATCCCATGAAATAAAATCCATCTCTTTTGCCCATTTTCTGTAATCAAGAGGCTTATAAAATCCCATTAAATTTGTTGTAATTGGAATGTTCGGAGTTTGATTTTTTATAACATCATATTCCAATTTATAGCAGTCTAAGATGCTTTCTGAATTAAATCGACGATAATCCAGACTAATTCCCTGAAACATTGTTCTTTCAACATCAAAATGTTCACTTCTTAAATCTGGCAAAACAATATCTTCCCAGTCATAAAATGTATGTCCCCAGAAAGAAGTATCCCATACATGATTTACTTCATCAATGGTTTTGTACTTTTTCTTTAACCATACACGAAATGCTTTTTCACAATTTTCGCAATAGCATTCGCCACCATACTCATTTGATATGTGCCATCCAATTAAATTTTTATATTCCTTATAACGGATTGCAATCTTTTCTGCTAATTGTGTTGAAAATTTTCTGTATACAAGACTGTTCGGACAAGAATTATGTCTTCCACCAAATTTTCGTTTTGTTCCATTTATTTCTACTCTTAAAATTTCCGGATATTTTCTTGCCATCCAAGCTGGATGTGCGCCTGTACTGGTGGCAAGACATACCTTCATATCATGTTTTTGTGCTAATGCTAAAATTTGATCCAGTTTTGAAAAATCATATTCTTCCTCTGATGGTTGAAGCAATGCCCAGGAAAACACATTTAGTGTCAGTGTATCCACATGGGCTTCTTTTAAAATTCTAATATCTTCTTCCCATGTATCTTGTGGCCATTGCTCTGGATTGTAATCTCCCCCAAAAGCTATCTTATCGTGGTTCCATACTTTTTCGTACATACTTTAATCCCCCGCTAATCTTTTATAATGTTTTCTATTGTTTAATGATAAGTTCCTTACTCTGATTTCTATTATAACGTTTTTTATTTCGTTTCTATTTCAAAAACGACTGGAAAATTGCTCTTTACGCTCTTTGTCTGAATTTCTAATCCCTGTTTGGTTGTTTTCCAATCTATTTTTTCATCAAATCCAAGTGCACATACTTTCTTTATGATACCATGAAATTCAGGTTTGTTTTGATCTTCACTTTCTTTGAACGAAGTTATGACAACTTTTCCTGATTCTGGAAATTTCATACAAAAAGCATAAATTTTTCCAGCGTTGACTGTAAAACGGAAATCTTCACTTGTAAATGTCAATTCTGTCTGATCACTGAACTGTCCTTCTTTTGTCTTTGTTGGACCCTCACTTGATTTTCTCCAGACATTTGAATTCACAATCGCTTTTTTATTTGCTTTCATAAAAACGCCAATATCTTTTAATATTTTTTTATCTTCTTCCGCAAAGCTACCATCTGGTTTTGGACCTACATTTAAAAGAAGATTTCCATTTTTACTCACCACATCAATCAAAGTGCATATGATTTCGTAACTGCTCTTATAATCCAACGTATCTGTATAGCACCATGAATTTCTTGCAATTGCCGTATCTGTCTGCCATGGATATGGTTTTGCCTCAGCAAATCCGCCTCTTTCTATTTCTACAATACCGCTTCCAAAAGAAAAAGCATCATGCTTATAGCAGATCATAACGTCTTTACCCCATTTTTTACCAGAATTCAAGTAAAATGCGGCCATCTTCAGCAAATATGGTTTGAATGCTTCATGTTGTATCCACCAATCAAAATAAAGTAATGCTGGCTGATATTTTTCAATGATTTCACAAGTTCTTGCAAGCCAGTCTTTTAAATATTCTTCTGTAGGATATGGATTACTATACAAATCTTCATTATTTGGTTCCGGCATTGCCGGCCAGTAGAAATCGCCCCATGAAAGTGGTTCTTTTACATCACTTTCAAATTCTTTGCCATGTCCCATAAAAAACCAGTGTTCTGCCCTATGGGACGAGGTACAAAACATAAGGCCTTCTTTTTCTGCTGCTTTTTTTAATTCTTTTAAAATATCTCTTTTCGGTCCTTTTTCATAAGAATTCCATTCCGACAATTCACTATGATACATTTGAAATCCATCATGATGCTCCGCAACAGGGAAAATATATCCTGCACCAGATTCTTTAAATAATGAGATCCATTCTTTGGCATCAAATTTTTCTGCTGTAAACATTGGGATAAAGTCTTTATAGCCAAACTTATCCTGTGTTCCATATGTTTTTACATGATGTTCAAATGCAGGCATATCTTTTACATACATATTTCTGGAATACCACTCATTTGAATTCGCTGGAACACTATAAAGACCCCAATGTGTAAAAATTCCAAATTTTCGTTTTTGAAACCATTTCGGAACTACACAGCCAGAAATAGATTCCCAGGTATTGGTATATGGTCCTTTTTCAATAACCTCATCTACTTTTTTTAGCAATTCCTGTTCCCTTTTCAAATACTTTTTGTAATTTTCTTTCATATTGTATCCCTTTCCTATATGTTAAATTTTTCTTTAGCTTCTATATAAAAATTAAAACTCTTTTTACTTTACCGTTTCCGAGTATAGCACAAAGAGTTTTTATAAAATACGGTAAAAATCGTATCTTCTTTCCTTTAATTTTTTTACATTTTTAAAATAGAAAACCAATGAAAATCAGCATATTGCATACTTTCTTCTCCATTTGATGATGCATACATTCCTAATGTACAACCACAAAATCCACCTGCTTTTTCTGTACTGATAAAGCTTGTATCAAAATTTTGCAAAAGAGCAGTCTCAACTCCATCTTTTTTATAATAAAAATCAGACATCAAATGAGAACTCTTTATAATAAGTTCAATATGATCCATACAAATATTTGTACTTGCCACACAACTTTCTACGCCTTTTTCTACTTTTATCACACGGAGTTTTTTTTCTGTCTTAGCACCGGAAAGTTCAAATCGGATATGGGCTTTATCACTTTGATAACAAACCACACCTGCTACTTCATTTTCTTTTTTGGAATGAAAATCAAATCTTGTATTTACTTCATAATCTACGTATTTTTGTCTAAATCCAATATAAGCCGGACTTTTTTCTTCTGTTAATCTTTCTTTTTGTAAATACAGTCTCAAGCATCCTTCTTTGTCTTGTAACGAATACATCCCTTCTTTTGGATTTCGAAGCATTAATGCATCCAGAGGTAGTGCAGTATCCCAAAAATGCCATGTTTTTCCATCTGTTCTCTGGAATCTTAAATTTTCTTCAAATGGTAATTCTATTTTTTCTTCCAAATGACCGATTCCAGGATTCACAACTGGCCAGCCTTCTTCCCATATTACTTTTGCCAGGAAAGTCTCTCTTCCAAGCATAGTATGTCTTTTATGTGGTCTTGAAGCCAGCATAACCATATACCAGTTTTTGTCTGGTCCTTCAAATAAATCACCATGTCCCACATATGAAACTGGGTAATCCATTCCAAAATATCGATGTGTCAGAATTGGATTACAAGGGTTGTCCTCATATGGTCCCAAAAGGTTCTTACTTCTTGCAATCGTAATAGAATGCCGATGTTCTGTTCCACCCTCTGCAATCATGACATAATAATATCCATCTTTTTTGTAAATATGTGGTCCCTCTGGCCAAAGTGCATGCTTCTGAGAACCAGTATAAATAACTTTTGATTCTCCAATTAATCTTTTCTCTTTTAAATCCAGTTCCTGAATCCAGATTTCTCCATCTCCAGGATATCTTTCTCCTTCATCGTTTCCACGACTTCCAATATAATAACATCTGTCATCCTCATCAAAAAACAAAGTTGGATCAATTCCTTTTGCTTGTTCTTCTCCAAGGTAATTAGGCTCTGACCATGGTCCTTTGGGATCTGTTGCAGTTACATAAAAATTACCACCACCACTAATATTTGTTGTAACCATATAAAATATTCCTTTATGCCAGCGAATCATTGGTGCATAGATTCCAGCATATTGTCCGCACTCACCTAATGGTAACTGAGTGTTTCGATCTAAGACATTTCCTATTTGTTCCCAGTCACGCAAATTTTTGCTATGAAAAACAGGAACCCCTGGAAAATAAGCAAATGTTGAATTTACTAAATAGAAATCCTCGCCAACAACACATATAGATGGATCTGGATAAAAACCTTCTATTATTGGATTTTTTGCAATCATGATATTTCTCCTTATAACTCTCAATTATATTAAGCAATTGCGAAACTCATTTCAAATGAATTTTCAAAGTGAATATTACCAAACGAAGGCTCCGAATGCAGTGGCAAGTCGCCATTCATTTGGTAAATTCACCTAATATATTAAGTACATTACATTGTTTCGCAATTATCTGCTCCATTATATCCTGGCAATTATGGAACCACCTGTTACTATATGTTACATATGTATTTTATGTATTTATTTTTCTGATCTTGTTAACTTTTATCTGCTATATGAATTCTTCAAAATCATTATTCAGGAATTAAAAAAACTACTATTCATAGGTAAAAGGCAGTTTCAAGATAAGAAACTGCCTTTCTTTTTATAATCCTGCATATATCCCTTTTAAAGCCGGATACATTTTTTTGAAATTCTGATAACGAAGCTCATAGTCTGCAACAAGTTCTGGTATAGGTTCTACTGTCTCTGTCACATGAACAATCTGTTTAACCGCTTCTTCCAAAGAAGTGAATTCTCCATTTGCCTTGGCTGCCAAAATAGCACCGCCATAAGCTGGTCCTTCTTCTACTTCAACGGTATCAACTTTCAAATTCAATACATTTGCCATGATTTTTTTCCATAGAGGACTTTTTGCACCGCCTCCGCAAATCGTGGTGCGTTCCACTTTTATCCCAAGACTTCTTGCAACTTCAAGTGAATCCCGGATTGCAAATGCAACTCCTTCAAAGATGGCCAAAACCATATCTTCTCTTTTTGTGTCAAGAGACATTCCAATAAATGCTCCTTTAGCCTTTGGATCGTTGTGTGGAGAACGTTCTCCCATTAGATAAGGTAAAAAGTATACTGGATTTTTTCCAAGGTTTTTAATATCTTTTTGCTCTGTAGCAAAATCTTTGGTTTTTAAAATATCTTCCATCCACCATTTGTTACAGGAAGCAGCGCTTAGCATACATCCCATCAGATGATAATTGCCATCTGCATGTGCAAAGGAATGAAGTGCATTGAACGAATCTACACCAAATTTTTCATTCGTAATAAAAATCGTTCCACTTGTTCCTAAAGAAAGATTACATTTTCCAGCTCCCACAGTACCTGTACCAATTGCTGCTGCTGCATTATCTCCTGCTCCTGCTACAATTTTACAATCTGTAGAAAATCCAAGCTCTTTTGCGATTTCCGGAAGTAAAGTACCTACTTCTTCATAACTTTCGAATAATTTTGGCATTTGCTCTTCTGTAATATCGCAAATTTTAAGCATTTCTTTCGACCAGCATTTATGCTCTACATCTAATAACAACATTCCGGATGCATCCGAATAATCGGTGCAGTGCACTCCAGATAATTTGTATGCCAGGTAATCTTTTGGAAGCATGATTTTTTTGATTTTTGCAAAATTATCTGGTTCATTCTTCTTTACCCATAAAAGTTTAGGTGCGGTAAATCCTGCAAAAGCGATATTTCCGGTATATTTGGATAAAGCCTCTTTTCCGATTACATTATTTAGATAATCAGTCTCCTCAAATGTACGGCCATCATTCCAAAGAATTGCTGGGCGAATTACTTTATCTTGTTCATCTAAAATAACAAGTCCATGCATTTGTCCTCCAAAACTGATTCCCGCTACTTTTGATTTATCAGCATCTGCTGTTAATTCTTTTAATCCTGCTATTGATTGTTCCCACCAATCCTTTGGTTCCTGTTCGGACCATCCGGAATGTGGAAAACTAAGAGGATACTCTTTTGAAACGATTTTTTTCACTTCACCTTTTTCATCCATTAATAAAAGCTTAACAGCTGAAGTTCCTAAATCTACTCCAATATAAAACATTCTGTTTCCTCCTTATGCAAAAGGATTTTCTGTAGGATATAACATTCCTTTTGGCTGGTTAAAATTAATATCTTCAAGTGGAACACCAATATATTTAAATACTTCATATAATGTTTTTCCAAAATGACCAAATGCAACTGCTCCATGATGTGGATAATTCTTTTCAATCAATACATGACGATAAAATCTTCCCATTTCAGGAATTGCAAATACACCGATTCCTCCAAACGATCTACTTGCTACAGGTAAAATTTCACCATGTGCAATGTATGCGCGAAGTTTCGAATCTGCAGTGCTTTGTAAACGGTAAAATGTAACATCTCCAGGAATAATATCTCCTTCTAATGTTCCATTTGTTACTTCTTCTGGAAGGCTTCTTGCCATAATCATCTGGTTTTTCATTTCACATGTATTTAATTTCTTTGAGAAAGTATTTCCACAATGGAATCCCATAAATGTATCTTCATGTGTATAACTGAATTTTCCTTTAATGGATTCATCATACATGTCATCTGGTACTGTATTGTTAATATCCAGTAATGTAACCGCATCCTGACTTACACATGTACCAATGAATTCACTTAATGCTCCATAAATATCTACTTCACAGGATACTGGAATCCCTCTTCCTGTTAAACGGCTGTTTACATAGCATGGAACAAATCCAAACTGTGTCTGGAATGCTGGCCAGCATTTGCCTGCGATTGCAACATATTTGCGATATCCTTTGTGGTTTTCAATCCAGTCTAGTAATGTTAGTTCATACTGTGCTAATTTTTCTAATATTTCAGGTTTTTTATTTCCCGAGCCAAGCTCTGCCTGCATGTCTGCAACAACATCTTTGATTCTTGCATCACCTGCATGATTATTAAAGCTTTCAAATAAATCAAGTTCTGAATTTTCTTCAATTTCTACGCCGAGATTATACAGCTGCTGAATTGGTGCATTGCAAGCTAAAAAATTAAGTGGTCTTGGTCCAAAGCTAATGATTTTAAGTTCTGATAATCCAATCACTGCACGTGCCACTGATACAAATTCATGAATCATCTGTGCGCACTCTTTTGCTGTTCCAACAGGATATTCTGGTATATATGCTTTTACATTACGCAATTTTAAGTTATAGCTCGCATTTAGCATACCACAATATGCATCGCCTCTTCCGCCAATAAGATCGTTTTGTGTTTCTTCTGCTGCTGCAACAAACATTTTAGGTCCATCAAAATGTTTTGCAAGTAATGTTTCAGAAATTTCAGGTCCAAAATTTCCAAGATAAACACAAAGTGCATTACATCCTGCTTTTTTAATATCTTCTAAAGCCTGTACCATGTGAATTTCACTTTCTACGATACAAACTGGACATTCATAAATGTCTACATCTCCATAAGCTTCTTTATATGCTTTTACGAGTGCTTTTCTTCTGTTTACGGATAAATCTTCTGGGAAACAGTCTCTGCTGACTGCTACGATTCCAAGTTTTACTTCTGGTGTGTTGAACATATTTTGTTCCTCCTATGCTATTGTTAAATTTTCTCCTACTAATCCAATATGGCTTCCCTGTGGAAGTCCACCTTCTTTATGACCAATCAGCCATTTATTTCTAGCGGCTAATAATGCATCTTCGCCATTTTTATGCTCTTTTTCTAATGGATAATTTGTTTTGGCAGGTAAAACTACTGTTACCAAAAATCCTTTTTCATCTGTATTACAAGGAGCATAATGAAGTGTTGTTGCAAACAGTTCTACCGCAACACCCTTTGGAACTAAAAAAGCTTCCATTTTATCTGTCTGATATGTAAAATCATCTTCTATATCCCATTCATTTCCCAAAATAAGGACACAGTCTGTTGCTGCCACATTAATTTCTGAACTCCGATGATATTCTACTGCATTTAACTTTTTATTATGTCCATTGCAATATCCTACCTGAATTGGCAGTTCTCCATAAAATGCTTCTTTTAATTGTTTTGAAACTTCTAATTCTTCCAACTCTTTTATGGAAGGTTCATATATAACATCTTCTGGTAAAGGCATACGTTGCATCTTTTCTACTAATTCTGTAAAATCGATTCCCTTTACAATTCTTCCATATTTTTTAAAACGACTATCTGTCACATTTAAAATCTGCATACTAATCCTTCCTATTCGCCAAAAACAGCTTTATAATCTTTTTGGAATTTCTCAATACCCTGATCTGTTAATGGATGTTTTGTCATCTGTTCAATTACAGAGTAAGGAACTGTTGCAATGTCAGCACCTGCTAATGCACAATCTGTCACATGGATCGGATTTCTTACACTAGCTGCTATAATCTCTGTTTCAATTCCATAAATATCAAAAATTTCAGCAATTGTACGAACCAAATCAATTCCAGACTGTGAAATATCATCCAGTCTTCCTAAAAATGGAGATACATAATCTGCCCCTGCTCTTGCTGCTAACAATGCCTGATTTGCTGAAAAAATCAATGTAACATTCGTCTTGATTCCTTCTTTTGAAAGTACATTAACTGCTTTTAAGCCTTCCACTGTCATTGGAATTTTTACAACCATATTCTTATGAATCGCTGCAATTTCTCTTCCTTCTTCAATCATTCCTAAGGAATCTTGCGTTGTTGCTTTTACTTCTCCGCTAATTGGGCCATCTACAATAGTTGTTATTTCTTTAATAACTTCTGTAAAATCTCTTCCCTCTTTCGCTATTAGAGAAGGATTTGTTGTAACTCCACAAATAACACCCATGTCATTTGCTTTTTTAATGTCTTCCACTTTCGCTGTGTCGATAAAAAATTTCATTTTTTGCCTCCTGAAAATGATAAAATCGAATCTATTTCATTGCTAATCTAAATTTAGCAAAAATTGAACGTAATTGCTTTCTAATTATTGCCTATGAGTATACAATTATTGCTAATTTTTATCATTTATTTTCACGTCACTTGTTAAATACAATAGTTATTCTGCTTCTTTTTTGTGCATTTTGTATATTTCTCATCGTTTTTTATAATTTTTTTATATTTATATTGAAATTTAACAGATTCCATATTATGATTATGCTGTTATTTGATTAGCAATATTTGGACATCAATTAGGGCTAGACTCTTTCTGATACAGGGGGCGATGATATGATTGAAAATTTACATGGAATTCATGAAACGGTAAACTATAAACCAGACACAAATTTAAGATTATATAATAATGACTGGATTGAAGACTTTCCAGATCACTGGCACACTCCTATTGAGATTATCATGCCTTTGGAAAATTATTACACTGTAACAATTGGAAAAAACGAAATCGAATTACATATGGATGATATTTTATTCATCTTTCCTGGTGTAATCCATTCTATTAAGAGCCCAGTTACTGGAAGCCGAATGATTTTTCAAGCTGAAATTTCCATGCTAAAACAAATGAAGGATTTAGATTCTTTGTTTGCCAGCATGTCCCCTGCAATTACAATTACAAGTAAAAATGCACCGAGTATCCATCTCCAGATCAAAAATCTCCTACTTGAAATCAAAGACGAATACAATGCCGGTTCTCCTTTGTCCGAAGCTGTTATTTATGCAAAAATAATATCTGTTTTTGCCATAATTGGACGTGACCATAGTGAAAAATTGGAACGCTTCGATGCTGGTAATCAAAAACAAAAAGAATATGCGGATAAATTCACAGGTATATGTGAATTTATAAATGAACACTGTACCGAAGATCTTACTTTAGAAATTGTGGCACAAAAAGCTGGTTTTAGTAAATACCATTTCACCAGACTTTTTCATCAGTTCGCAAATATTACTTTTTATAAATATCTGAATCAAAGAAGAATCGCCCATGCACAGGAACTACTCTTAAATCCTGAGTTATCCATAACTGAAGTCGCCCTTCACTCTGGTTTTTCCAATCTTTCCTCTTTTATACGTATGTTTAAAATGATAAAGTACTGTACTCCAACCGAATTTCGTAACTTATATACAAAAGAAAACTAATTTCTTAATAAAAAATTTACAATTTGCTGGTTGCATATTTTTTGTAAACTCTTAAAATATAATAAGATACTTATATCTTAATGGTAAAAGTTTAAGGAGTACTGAACATGAACCAGAAATTTAAAATATTAATCATTGAAGATGAAAAAAATATAACTGTTTTTTTATCCGATATGTTGGAAGCCAATAACTTTAATGTAATTACCTCTTATACAGCAAGACAAGGTCTCTTAGCAATGAATTCCCAAAACCCCGATTTGATTTTGTTGGATTTAGGTCTTCCTGATATGGATGGAGTCGAAGTTATCCATCAAATCCGGCAATATTCCAGTTGTCCAATTATCGTTGTTTCTGCACGCATTCAGGAGCAGGAGAAAGTAACCGCCCTAGAAGCAGGTGCAGATGACTATATTACAAAACCATTTGGATCCTCCGAGTTAATCGCTCGTATTCACACAGCTTTAAGGCACAGCAATAAAATTTCAACCGAATCTGTCTTATATAAGAAATCATATATCTGCAACGATTTAATCATTGATTTTTGTAAAAGACTCGTTTTGTTAAAAAGTGAAACGATTCATCTGACTCCTGTAGAATATAAAATAGTTTCCTATTTAGCCCAGAATTCTGGAAAAGTTATTACACATTCTACACTCATGTCTTACGTATGGGGTCCTTATCCTGATACGGATAATAAGATTTTACGCGTAAACATGGCGAATATCCGGCGAAAATTAGAATCAAATCCAGCTCAGCCAGAATACATTTATACTGAAGTTGGTGTTGGCTATCGTATGCAGGAAGAGCCTTCCACTGATTAGTTTTTCTATTCTTAATAAAAAGGACTCCCACATCTGATTATTTTTGTGTTAGTCCTTTTTGTGTCTATCGTTTTATTTTCCAAGTAAGTCTTTGATTACTTCCCCACCCAGCAAAATTCCTGCCGCCGCCGGCACAAAAGCATTACTTCCCGGGATTTCTCTTCTAACTGTACATTTTCTTTGTGTTCCAGGTGGACAGATACAATTACTTTTGCAACTGCTTTCTTCCAGGTCGATTGGTTTTAATGGTGTTTCTTTCGAATATACCACTTTAAGCTTCTCTACATTTCTTTTTTTCAATTCTCGTCTCATGACTCTGGCAAGAGGGCAAATAGATGTATTATAAATGTCTGCAACTTCTAATGCACTTGCATTCATCTTATTTCCAGCTCCCATACAGCTAATAATTGGAACTTTATATTCATTCGACTTTAAAATCAATTCAATCTTTCCTGTAACTGTATCAATTGCATCTACTACATAATCGTAATTTTCAAAATCAAATTCCTGCGAATTGTCTGGCATGAAAAATTTCTGATGTACATTCACAATGCATTTTGGATTAATATCTAAAATACGCTCTTTTGCTACTTCTGTTTTATATTTTCCTATCGTACGTCTTGTTGCAAGAATTTGTCTGTTTAAATTTGTAAGACAGACTTTATCATCATCAATCAAATCAATTGTTCCAATGCCGCTCCTTGCAAGTACTTCTACTGTATACCCGCCAACTCCGCCTAATCCAAATACAGCGACTCTGGCATGTTCCAGTTTTTCTATACCTTCCTGTCCAACCAAAAGAGCTGTTCTTGAAAATTGGTCTAACATTATTTTTTCCCCTTTCTATCATATTCCTCTAAAAAAAAGTGCTTTACCTTATCTTTTTTATAACCAATCATTGTATCCAGGCTGACATTATGGATGCTGTTGAAAATATTAGATTCAATATATGGATTCTCTCTTTTTAATTTCTTGATCAACAGTTTCACTTCCTGTCTTTTCGAACCGCCCCCGCCATTATCACACATCGTACAATTCTCTGTAAAACGACAGGCACACTGGATAAACTCAAGCTCATTATAATTTTTCCAAGCAATAATATTTTCTTCCAGTATACAGTACAATGGTCGAATTAATTCCATTCCCTCAAAATTGGTGCTGTGCAATTTTGGCATCATTCCTTGAATCTGTGCTCCATAGATCATTCCCATTAATGTTGTCTCTATTACGTCACTCTTATGGTGTCCTAATGCAATTTTATTACAGCCAAGCTCTTTTGCTTTGCTATATAAATGACCTCTTCTCATTCTTGCACACAAATAGCAGGGGTTATCTCCTGTATTATTTGCTACTTCAAATATATTTGTTTCAAAAATTGTAATTGGTATATTCATTAATTTAGCATTATTTTCTATTTTTTGTCGATTTATTTCATTGTAACCAGGATCCATAACCAAATAGGTGAGCTCAAATGGTATATTTGAAATTTTTTGCAGCATTTGCATTAATTTTGCCAACAGCATAGAATCTTTTCCACCAGAAATGCATATTGCAATATGATCATTTTCCTGGATTAATTCATAATTCTTTATTCCTTCTACAAAAGCTGACCAGATTTCTTTTCGAAATTTCTTTTGTAAACTTTTTTCTATAAGCTGGGCCTTTGTAAATTCTCTGCTCATAAATTTTTCTCCTCTTTATAACTTAAATCTAAAATTTCTAGAAATGTTTCTATTTCCTGTTTTGTTGTAAGATGGCTAATGCTAATGCGAAAGGAACGTCTTGCATTTTTCTTATCTCTTGTTACTGCAAAAACTGGCCTTGACGGAGTATTTGCCACCGAACAGGCTGATTTTATGGAAATGCATACTCCATGGCTATCTAATCGTTTTTGCATTTGTTCTGCCCTAATATCGATTGTACTTATATTTATAAAATGTGGAATTGATTGATTCGTATTATTTATCTTAATGTAAGCCTTCTGCTTTAACTTTTCTATCAAAAAGTCCTGCAATTCCGTTACATATTGATATCTGCTTTTTTCTTCCTCTTTTGCAATGGATAATGCTTTTTCAATAGATGCAGCAAATGCTAATGCAGGTGTTCCACTTCGGTAAATCGTTGTACTTGCTCCACCATGTAACAAGGGATCAATGACCAGATTCTCCTTTTTTATTAAAACTCCACATCCATTCAATCCAAAAAACTTATGTGGTGCAAAACTAATCGTATCTCCACAAGAAAAATCAAATGGTACTTTCCCAATCGCTTGTGTTGCATCTACGTGAAATTTACAATTTGGATATCCTTTTAAAATATCTGCTATCTCTTTTAATGGCTGTTGTATTCCAATTTCACTTTCTACGGCACATGTAGTCACAAGTATTGTATCTTCACGTAATAAAGACATTAAATCCGGCAAATCAATTGTTCCATCCGGCAAAATATTTACAAGTTCTATCTCGTATCCCTGCTCTTGTAAAAAAGTAAGCGTTCCACTAACGGAAGAATGTTCCATAAACGAACTTATAATATGCTTTCCCACATGCCTGCTACTTTTGGCAATTCCTTTTATTGCAGTATTATTCGCCTCTGTTGCGCCAGAGGTATATATAATTTCGTTTGCCTTCACAGAAAGCAATTTCGCTATATTGTCTGTAATCTGTTCCATTTTTTCATTAGCTGCAAAGCCTAAAGAATGATGTGCGTTTGGATTTCCAAAAAAGCTCTGATTCATATCACAGAATGTTTGTAGTACCCGCTCATCTGTTGGCGTATTGGCAGCATAGTCTAAATATATCATTTTTCTTCCTTTTCATACTGAACTTGTTCCTGTTTCAGTTCCTAATCATATCATAAAAGCTTTTTTTTTGCATCAAAAAATTCCCATTGGTTTCATGGGAATTTATAATATTTTATTCGGTTAATACTTTTTGAAAAAGTTCCAATGCTTCTTTTAATTCCTGCCTTGGACACGCAATATTAAAGCGTTCGAAAAATTCTCCTCCAGATCCAAATTTTTTTCCTTCCTCCAACCATAACCCAGATTGCGTTATAATTTTCTCTTGCAGCTGATTTTCGCCAAAACCCAGAGCTTTACAATCTACCCATGCCAGGTAGGTTGCCTCTGGTTGAATAAAGTTTACATTTGGCATGTTATCTTCTAAAAAAGTCTTCAAGAATCTAAAATTTTCTTCTAAATAACTTTTTAATTGTTCATACCATTCATTTCCATAACGATACCCTGCTTCACAAGCTGCAATCCCTGTTTGGGATGGATTTGAATACCCTGTTTTTGCAAGTTCTTTTTTCATTTGAAATCGTAATTTTTCATTTGGAATAAAAATATTTGAAATTTGAAGACCTGCTATATTAAAGGTTTTACTCGGCGCCGTACAGGTAATTGTAAACTCCTGATAAGATAAATCTAAATCTGTAAGCATAAGATGTTTATGCCCCGTCCATGCAAAATCTGCATGAATTTCGTCGCTCACAATGATAACTCCATATCTTTTACATATTTCTGCCATTTGCATCAGCTCATCCTTTTTCCATACACGTCCAACTGGATTATGAGGATTACACAATACAAATAATTTTACATTGTTTTTTCTTATTTTTTCTTCAAAATCCATAAAATCAATCTGGTAATAATTATCTTTTAATACAAGTGGATTATCAACGACTATCCTGCCATTTTTTTGAATAATGGATTTGAAAGGGTAATATACTGGCTCTTGAATTAGCACACCATCATTTTCTTTTGTAAATGCCCTGATTGCCATTCCTATTGCAAAAACAATCCCTGGTGTAATCAAAAACCATTCCTTTTCTATATGGTATTGATGTTTTTCTTCCATCCAGGATATAACCGCCTCAAAGTAACTATTCTGAGGTCTGCTATAACCATATATATTGTGCTCTCCAATATTTTTAATTGCATCTTTGATTTCTTTTGGTGCCTGGAAGTCCATATCTGCAATCCAAAGTCTCTTTAAATTTTCATTTTTTGCTTTTGGATGTTGTATATCGTACTTTACTGAATTTGTATTTGTCCTTTTAATATATTCATCAAAATTATACTTCATCTATTTCTCCATTTCTTTATTCCTACTATTTGTATATGATTTGTATTATATATATTTTACTATAATTTCAAAAAAAATCAAGCGTAGAGTAATCTTTCTCCCTTTAGGCTTGATTTTTACTTTACCTGCGCATAGAAGCCTAGTATTTATAAGCTTTTAGTATAATGCCCTCTCGCCTTGAAATTAATCCCTGCTATAAGACCACTCTCGCTTTGCAATTGATGCTGTATAAAGTAAAAGCACTTTAATATATTATAAATCTAAAAAAGTAATAGAAAAAAGAGATTGCATCTGCCAATCTCTTCTTTCTTTGATAAAATTCTATACGAAATATTACTTTTTACTATCTTCAATCTTTCTCTTTTACTTACTACTCTTCAAACGAAAACATATTTGTATTCTTATCTAGCTGTTCTGATATTTCAAGTAATTTCTTGGTTACGGCATGGCAATCTTCAATCGTATCCTCCAATTCGTCCATAGAAGCACTTGTTTCCTGCGCACTGGCAGCATTTTGTTGTGCTATGGCTGCAAGATTTTGGACAATTCCCATAACTTTGTTTTTGATATCTTCTAAAACATTGGTTTGTGAAGATATGCTATCAACTGCATGGGATACATGTGCTATCTCATCGTTTAAAAATACAAAGACTTCCTTCGTATTATCAATCATTGTATTTTGCTTTTCAATTACATCCGTCATTTCATTCATGGTAGTTACACTTAAATTTGAATTTTCCAATAGTATGTTTACAATATTTCCTATCTTTTCTGCGGATTCTTTGGATTGTTCTGAAAGTGTTCTTATCTCATCAGCTACAACTGCAAATCCTTTTCCCATTTCACCTGCTCTCGCAGCTTCTATAGAAGCATTTAAGGATAAAAGATTTGTCTGGCTTGCTATTTCTGTTATCATATTCGTAGCCGACCTTATTTCATTTGCAGAGGCATTTGTTGCTGTTGTTCTATCGTATACAATACTAACACTATCCTTTGTCTGAGTACTAATATTAGATAATTCTTCCAGTGTACTTCCCACCGAACTATTAAATTCACGCATCTTTGACATACTTTCTCCAAGAATACTAACATTTGCAATGGTGTCATCAATTGCATTACCAATATCTAAAACACCTGAATTAGCAGACATTGTCTCTGTTGCCTGGCTTGTTGCGCCTTTGGCAATTTCATTTACTGCCGTATCAACATCACCAATATTTTGATTTATATTTTTAAATGCATTTTGAAACTTTTGTGAAAAGTTCTGAAGATTATTACACGTATTAATAATATCCCGTATAATACTTGTCATACGTTCCGAAACATTTTTAGCTGCTATTGCAACCTCACCAATTTCATCTGTACGATTTTCTAATTTTCTATCTGGTTCATAATGTAAAACACCGTGCGCAAGTTTATCAATTTCTTTTGCAGAATGCATTAATGCATGGCTCATATGATTTGCCAATAACAAAATCAAAACCACTGTAAATATCAAAAGACATATTGCTATGATTACTATCATGCGAATAGCATTTAACATGACTTCCTGTACACCTTTTAGAGGCGTCCCAGTGAAAAGCATACCTACTACTTTATTATTACTTGGTTGTGTTAACGGGGTGTATACTCCACAATAGGAAATTCCATTTAATGTCATATCCGAAATATAAATAGTTTTTCCATTATCAATAACCTGAGAAACAATAGAAGCATCTGCTTTCGTTCCTTCTAATCTGTTTCCTGAACTATCTTTAATCGTACTGGATGCTGCCGTATCTCCATAATATAGCATCGTATCAATATTCGTTTTCTTCTGTAATTTATCAATCACAGTGTAATTTCCAGATAATTTCAAAGTACCTTTCGTCAAAACATTATTCGTGTAAGAAAAGTCATCTCCGTTCCATGCATTATATCTTGCAACTGTACTAGCCGCAAATGAAGTTAGAGATTTTTTTATTTCACTTTTTCCCAAATAATTCAAATAGTATAAGCTAACAAGCGATATAACAAGTGTAAGAACAACTGCCGGCCCAAGAACCATTAATAATAATCTTGATTTAAATTTTAACTTTATTTTCTTCGTTTCGCTCATAGAAAGCCTTCCCTTCTTTTTTTATTGAATCACTTTTTTAAATTTCTTTTGATTATTTCATACAATAATCAAGTCTCTTTTAGTATTTTATTACAATTTTATATATATTGCAACAATTAAATATATATATGTTTTAATATCAGATAAATTGTTATATTATAATGTTTATTACAAATATTGTATTTTGTATCTTTTTTTCAATCTTTTTAAGGCAAAAAAATAACGCTACACTTATAGCGTTATTTCTTGTCATTTATTGTTAATTTATGATTTCTTAAATTGAAAAATTTCTGTGTCTTTTTTTAGTTTACCTGATACGGATACTAAATTTTCTGTTATTTCATTACATTCATTTACTGTATTTTCAAGTTCATTCATGGAAGCACTTGTTTCCTGAGCACTTGCTGCATTTTCTTCTGCAATCGCTGCTAGATTTTCTACAATTTCTAATACAGAATTTTTCATATCTTCTAAGATTTTAGTCTGTGACTCAATGCCAACAACTGCTTCTGATACTTTTACGATTTCATCATCAAGAGAAGAAAATACTTCTTTCGTATTGACAATCATACCATTCTGCTGTTCTATGATTTCACTCATCTGGTTCATTGTTTTTACACTCAGATTAGAATTATCCAACAATAAATTTACTGTTTTCTCTATGTTTTCTGCTGCCTTACTTGACTGTTCCGATAAAGCCCTTATTTCATCCGCTACAACTGCAAATCCTTTCCCCATATCACCTGCACGAGCCGCTTCAATTGATGCATTTAATGACAAAAGGTTTGTCTGGCTTGCAATTTCTGAAATCATATCAGTCGCTTTTCTTATTTCGTTTGCAGAAATATTTGTTGCATTTGTTTTTTCAAATACTACATCTACACTTTCTTTTGTTTTTGTACTAATAATGCCTAATTCATTTAAGGTATTATGAACAGAACTATTATATGATTTCATTTTCTCCGTACTTTTTCCTAATACTTCTATGTTTGAAACAGTATCATCTATGGCTGTACCTATTTTTACAACCCCGTGATTCGCATTCTGGGTTTCTTCTGCCTGTCCTGTTGCACCATTTGCGATTTCTGATATGGCCCGGTCAATATTTTCGATGTTTTCATTAATATGAGCAAATGACCCTTTAAACTGCGTCGAGTATTCTGTCAAATTATCACTTGTTACTACTATATCCTTGATAATATGAGTAAGCGTTTCTGCTACTTTTTTTGCAGCATTCGATACCTGTCCAATTTCATCCGTTCGTCCTTCATACTTCGCATTGTTTTCATAATCCAAAACACCTTTTGATATTTTTCCAATTTCCTTTGCGGAATGAGCCAATGCCTTGCTCATATTATTTGCTATAAATAAGATAACGATTACTGTCGCTGCTAAAGCCAAAAATGCTAAAAGCAAATTCATCATAATCGCTTGATTGATCGTTTGTTTTACTAAATCAAGTTTTGTACCTGCAAAAATCATACCAATTATTTCATTCGTCTTTACCTGTTTTAATGGCATATAGGCTCCTGAATAATGCTTATTATTAATCACAATATCGGATTTATATATTGTTTTTCCTTTTTTTAATACAGGATCTGATATAGATTTATCTGCTTTTGTGCCTATATTTCTTTTACCCTGTGCATTTAATAATGTGGTAGAAACTCTTTCATCACCATAAAATATTGTGGTCTCAACATTAGTTTCCTTTTTTATTGCGTCAATAATTGTCGTATCACCAGATATTTTCATATATCCTTTTTTAAAAACCCCATTAGAATATGTGTATCGATCTGTATTTAATGAATTATAACGCTGAAAAGTTGCAGATGCCATAGCTGTCAATTTTGATTTTACTTCTGATGTCCCCAGTTTGTTTAAATAGATTATACTTGTTATTAAACTGATTGCCGTTACAAGAATCATCGGTACTAAAACTAATAATAAAAGCCGGCCTTTAAATGTAATTTTTTTTGACATATAATGTACCCCCATGTACGTATATTATGTATTATGATAAAAAATTGTTCCCAAGTATCCAACACCCATAGCCAGCAGATGATATTTTTTTATTTCTGAAACCGGAATAAAAAATAAATTATCTGGTGTATTATCTTTATGACAAGAGCAGACATATTTTTCTTTCCCATTTAAAAAAACCCTGCACCAAACATGACCACCCTGGTGCGTTATGTTTTTTTTAAGTGGTGACTCATAAAAATCTACTTTTGTTGCATATACCAGTTCAGATCTAATATTTACTTTTTTTAAAATATAAGATAAACACCATGCCTGCTGCCAGCAATACCCATATCCTTTTTCAAAAGCTACTTTCGGTAAATCCTGCGGATTATCCAAAGAATATTTCATCTGCTTGTTTAAATACTTTTGAACAAACGTAACCATTTGCCATCCTTCATAATTTGTCTGTTTGCAAAAATTTACTGCTTCTTCTATTTTCATATTATCATCCCAAACTATTTCAGACTATTTTTGTTGTCCACTTTGTACAATCCCATACATCCGTTGCCAGTCCATTATAAAATTCTGGCTCATGACATACCATTAAAATACTTCCTTTGTATTCTTTTAAAGCCCTTTTTAATTCTTCTTTTGCTTCTATATCAAGATGATTTGTTGGTTCATCCAAAAGTAATATATTGGTTTTTCTATTCATTAATTTGCATAATCGAACTTTTGCCTGTTCTCCACCGCTTAAAACTCTTACGTAACTTTCTATGTGCTCGGTTGTAAGTCCACATTTCGCCAATGCATTTCTAACCTCATACTGCGAATATCCTGGAAATTCTTTCCATATTTCTTCAATACATGTTGTATTTGTTTTTTGAGCAAGTTCCTGTTCAAAGTATCCTATTGAAAGATAGTCGCCAAGCTCAACCACTCCACTCAATGGTTTGATAATTCCCAAAATGCTTTTTAATAATGTGGTTTTACCGATTCCATTTGCACCTGTTAAAACAATTTTGCCACCACGTTCCATCTCAAGTGTAAGTGTACTAGAAAGAGCCTCATCATATCCTATAATCAAATCATTTGTTTGAAAAATATATCTTCCTGGTGTTCTATCATCTTTAAAACAGAATTCTGGTTTTGGTTTTTGTGCAGATAACTCAATCATATCCATTTTATCCAGCTTTTTTTGTCTTGACATCGCCATATTTCTTGTCGATACTCTCGCTTTATTTCTTGCAACAAAATCTTTTAACTCTGAAATTTCTTTTTGCTGTTTATTATACGCCGCTTCTATCTGCTGTTGTTTTACTTCATAGACTTCTTGAAACTTATCATAATCTCCTACATATCGTTTTAATTGTCTGTTACCCATATGATAAATAAGATTAATAACACTATTTAAAAATTCGATATCATGTGATATTACGATAAATGCATTTTCATAATCATTTAGATATCTTTTTAACCAATCAATATGTTCTACATCCAGATAATTGGTGGGTTCGTCTAAAAGCAGTATATCAGGCTTCTCTAAAAGTAATTTTGCCAATAATATTTTTGTTCGCTGACCACCACTTAAATCTGCTACATCTTTTTCTAAACCTAATTCTAAAATACCAAAAGCTCTTGCTATTTCCTCTATCTTTGAATCTATCATATAAAAGTCATGAACTGTTAACTGATCTTGAATCACTCCCAATTCTTCCATATAGGCTTCCATCTGCTTATCGTCTGCGTTCTCCAGAAGTTTACAGATTTCATTCATCCTAGCTTCCATTTCAAATAAATAGTCAAAAGCTTGTTGCAGTACACTGCGAATTGTCATGCCCTTATTTAGAACGGTATGCTGATCCAAATAACCGATTCTTATCTTTTTTGCCCATTCTATCTTTCCTTCATCTGGCGTCAGTTTACCAGTCACTATATTCATAAAGGTCGATTTTCCTTCTCCATTTGCGCCTACTAATCCAATATGTTCTCCCTTAAGTAAACGAAACGATACATCTTCAAAAATTGCACGGTCTCCAAAACCATGTGTCAGGTGTTCTACATTTAATATACTCATCTATTTCTCCTAAATATAAATTGCATGAAAATAATATGTAATTCATACTTTTATACTATAATTAAAAACAAAGAAAAAAGCAATCATTCTTCGCATTAATTTTTTGGCAATTTCGCTCATATTTTTCTTTTTTATCAATTAAAATCTTTTTTGGAAAATAAATATAAAAATGCAGGATTATTTTCCCTGCATTTTATCAATATTTTATGTCTTTTTTTTATTTTTATTCTTAAGTTGAAATTATCTTCTATTTGTTTTCATTTCGAATAATTTCTTTTTTTTCATCCTCAGATAATGAGTTGAAAAATATTTCTGCTTCGCTTATCTGTCCCGGGTTAATATATATCGAACAGATTTCTTTTGCATTATTATATTTTTTTCTTTTAAAAACAGATATTTCTTCCCAACGTTGTAAATATGAAATTCCACTTTTTTCCAAACCTTTTAATATAAATTTAGCTTTTTCTCTATTAACTGTACTACAAAATAATATTTCTTTCATTGATGCTTCCATTTCTTCTTTTTCTTCATTCATGTTATACACTTCTTTTCTTGTTTTATCGTCTGACACTTCATATTCTAAAACATAATAATCAATATTTAATTATTGAAAAGTAATTATTGTTTATTTTTTGTTGTATATACATCACGTGATTGTTTTTGTGACTTTTTAATCGTCAAATTCACTTGGCCTTTTTCCCTCATTTGTTTCTCTTATTATTTCTTCCGAAATAATATAATTTAAAAAGGATGTTGCATTCATTCCAACTATTGCACCACCTCTTTTTAAATATTTAGCATTTTTTTCTTTTAAAACTAATGCTACAATCGTAGTTTTTTCTCCTCTTCTATAATTCATCTCGATGTTTTCCTGAATCTCTATCACATCTAAGCTTTTAATATCATTTCTGATTTTCTCTTCTTCAATTAATAAGTTAATATAATATTGCATACTCATTCCAAGTTGCATTGCACGTAACCTAAGGAATTGATTATTTTCAATTTTTAATGCCATACTGGTTCTTTTGGTTGCTTCCTTTTCATTTGTGTCAGGTTCATTTATTAGAAATGTTTCTTTTTTACTCTGATCTTCTTTCTTCGATTCAGGATGTTCGAACGTTTTTTTATCCTCTAACTGGCTTATTGATTCTATACTCATTGTTTCATTGAGTGAAACACCTTTTGATTGATTATTCTTTTTCTGCACAATATTTTGTACTACGTTGTTCTTTTTATCTTCCAATTCTTCATTTATTGAAACATTCTCTATTATTTTACTACTATTTTCTTCAATATCAACTTTTTTATTTTCTGCGTCTGATTCTATTTCTGTTATAATTGGAATATCTTCTACTGGAGTTTCCATCTCTTGAATCGGTTTATGTACTCTTTGCGCTTTCAATTTCATAAGTTCATCTCTTTTGCCCATGGATCTACTCCTCCTCTAAAGTTTTTATTCTTTTTTCTATTTCTTTCATTAATTTTTTATAATCAAGTGCACTATTATTCAACTTTGAATAATCATTAATACTTTCCCTTGCTGCTTTTGCTTCTGATACAGCAATTGATTTTCTTACAATTGTTTCAAATGGTGCTCCACCTAATTCTTTTCCTATTTCTTTCATCTCTTCGTAAGCAAGATTATGCATAACTGTATTTTCTGTTTTATTTAGTAGTAAACCAAGTATTTTCACATGTGTCTGTTTTCTTTTTTGAAAACGACTGATATCTGTACCTAATTCCCTTAGTCCTTCTAATGCGCCATCATCACATTCTGCTGGTGCAATAATATAATCACTGACTACATAGCTCATATATAGCAAAGGACTTCTTGCAGGTGCATTATCAATAAATATATAATCATATTTATTGATATCTTCTAGCACATCTGCCAATAAATAAATATCATCTGGTTCTCCAAACGTCTTTGATGCTTCTGCTAATGATTTACTTCCAATTAAAATATCAAAGTTCTCTAGGTGTTGTACCGCATCTTCTACTAAAATTTCAGCATTTAAAACTTCATTTATAGTAGGAACATTTTCAAGTGATGCACCTGCATACATCGAAAAATTCCTTTGGGAATCTAAATCTATTCCTAATACTTTATATTTTTTTCCAAATAATGAACATAATTCTAATGTAGTGGTAGTTTTTCCTACCCCGCCTTTTTGATTTGAAATCATTATGATGTGTTTCATAATTGTCAAATTCCTTTCACTTTAAATTTTTGTATAGGCAATTTTGAAATATTCTTTGCAAATTACTTAATTCACATAAACAGCATACGATACATATGTTGTTTATGCGCTATATACGGTTTATCAAGCATATGATATTATATATCTATTATGTAGTTTATATCTCTTATTATATTTATAAGTAATATGTATGTCAAGTTACTTATATTATTTAATGATATTATGAAAAATGTGTATCGCATGTACCACAATCATGTTATGAGGTATATAATACATATGTATTATATGATATTTAATAATCATATAATATGGATGTATCTTAATATCTATATAATATTAATGTATTATACGTTTTATAGCATATGTGTGTATCATATTGTACATATGAATATTAATATGTATATGTAGGCAGTATATTATATGTGTATTATGTGTTATATATATTGTACGTTACATATGTAACTATTTAATATGAATATGGATGTATTTTTGCAGAATCAAACAAGTTATTTTTATACATATGTATCATATTTTAGGTGTGGGTTATATTCTTTACTTTGATAATTTTGAATTTATCTATTATATATTTATATATCAACAACATTATATTTCTTTTTATTATCATAAATAATATAGTATTATATTATATTTAATTAGCAACGAGAGAATCCTTTGTTTATAGGCTTTACAGCGGGTTAACTGAGAAAAAAAGGTTAAAGTAATATAAAAATTAGAGGTTAAAAATGATTATATGGAAAAAGAAACAGCTAAATCAGAAAACAAGTTTTCTTTTATAGTGATAAATTGGAAAAAAAAACAGGGAAAAAAAAGAAATATCATGTAAAAAAAGTGAAAGTAACAGAAAAGCAGGAATAGAATAAATTTAGACCAGAAAAAAACGCTTCTATATATATGCGGCAATAATTTTTTTATTATCGAAAAGAAGTATAAAATTTAGATAAAGAAGCTGAAAAAATAGAAAAAAAGTATATCAAAAAAAATATACACGAGTATTTGGCACAAGAAAAAGAATAAAAAGAATAAAAGACTGTAAAAATAGAGCCACATATAAAAAAATAGATTTCCAACGATAAAAACAGGAAAACATAGAGAGAAAAAGGAGCTGTCAAGTAAATAAAGTTGTTAGTTCACGAAAAAAAGGAGTAAAAACAGCATTGTACGAGAAAAATGGAAAACAATAAAAGTAAACGGCTCCATATTTCTAGCTTCTTTTGACTTATAGCTTGAAAAACGGTAAATATAGCATGATATTTGGAGTATCAAAGAGGAAATATAGAATGACATAGTAAGTGAGAAGATGTCAAACGTGAAAACTACTGTTATAATAGCTTTTTCTCAAGGATACAGAAAATATGAAATATAAAAGAAAAAACAGCAAAACTACGTGCTTTATGGAGCGCATAAAGAGTTTTATGGAACATAGAGAGAGAAAAAAGGAACTGTATAACATAGAAATATGGAGTAAACTACATAGAAAAGTGGAAAAAATAATTGACTTCTCCTAATTACTCCGTTATAATTCACTTAGAAAAGTTGTAATAGGAGGTTTTTCCATGGGTATACCAAATGAGGCACGTGAACTTTATAAACATGAGGAGATAACCAGATCAAATACGTTGATTTCAGCAAAATATAAATCTACGTTAACTGAAAATAAGATTATGGTTCTTGCATTGAAAAAAGCGAAAAGAGATGAGTTTGGGCGACCAACAATTACTTTTACTACAGCTGAAATAAAAAGAGTCATGGGACGTGATGATGGTAGTTTTTATACACAATTAAAATCTGTTGCAAAAGCGATGACAGGTAGGACAATGTTTATTGAAGATAAGGAACAGCATTCATTTAAATTTATAAATATTATTCATTCAGCTGAATTTGAAAATGGACGATTTACGGTCAATTTCACACCAGAGATGAATAATTATTTGGATGATTTAAAAAATAATTTTACAACAATGAATATGGGAATTCTAGTTGATTTTACTTCAAATTATGCATATCGTATTTATGAATTATTAAAAACACAAGCGTATCGAGTGGAAAAAAGTAATACGCCGCTACAGATCGAGTATGGATTATCCGAATTAAAATTAGCGATTGGATGTGTAAATACGCAAGAAGAAAAAGTACAACGAGAAATGGATAAGCCAAATCCTGATTTTGATTATATAGTAAATGAAGTTGCAAAAGAAAAGCATTTTGATAAATGGTATGATTTTAAAGTAAATGTATTAGAAGTTGCAAAAAGACAAATTAATCAGAAAAGCGATTTAGAGATAGATTACGAGCCTCTACGTTCAGGCAGAGGGGGTAAGGTTGTAAAAGTAACCTTTTACATAAAAAAGAATTTAAATTATTCTGATTTTGAAGCAAGAACAGTAAAAGAAAACGAAATTTTGCTAAAAAATGGAACAAGTGTGATTGATACACAGGATAATGAGGATATGGAGGATTTGAATTCTCAGTTTGAAGAGGTAATGGATTATATTGATGTTAAAGTATCTTCAAAAGATATTAATGCATTTCTTTCTATTTCCGATTATGATGTTAAAAAAATAAAAAAAGTATATGATTTATCAAAGAAACAAGCAGATATTAAAAATTTTGTAGCATGGATGAAAGCAGCTTTAAAAGAAGAGTATTCAGAAGAGAAAATTCATGTAATGAAAGGAAGCACAAAAGAAGCAGCCAAAGTAGATTTAGTTATAGATACATTTCAAAAAGAGAAAGAAAATGGTTCTTTAGCAGAAAGAACCTGGAATAAATTAAAAAAGAAAGAAGAATATAATAATTTTTTGAAATATTTGGAAAAAGAAGAAGGTCTTTCAGAAGACTCTTTAGAGATAGCATATGATCCAGATGAATGTATTCGTTTGTATACGGAATGGAAAATAAAACATCATTCATAGAAAAAAAAGAACGTCTTACTTTAAAAAATGTACCTCTTACAGAAAAATTATTTACAATCGTTTTAGATTGTAGATAATGATTGTATGGAGATGAAAAAATGAAAATCAAAATTGAAATTGAAGATAATTTAACAGAAAATGAAATTGTAATTCACTGTAATCAAATTGATGAGAATATAAAACAGATTCAGGAAGCAATAGTATCTATTTCGAGGACACAGGAAAAATTTATACTTTTTAAAGAAGAGACAGAATACTATGTTTCATTAAATAAAATTTTATTTTTTGAAACGCAGGAAAATGTTGTATATGCTCATACAAGAAAAGATGTTTATCAAACGAAATTAAGATTATATGAATTGGAAAATCTATTACCAGATAATTTTATGAGAATTTCGAAATCTGCAATTTTAAATTTGAATCATGTTTTTTCAATTACGAGAAACATTACCGCATCCAGTGAAGTACAATTTGAAGGAACACATAAGCAAATTTACATCTCCAGAAATTACTATAAATCCATGAAAAGCAGATTAGATGAAAAGAGGTCATTTTAATGAAAAAAGAAAAAGTTTTTTGGGGACTGGTATTTGTCTTGGCAGCTGCATGCATTTTGATTTCTGCGTTAGGTATGTTTCATGCAGTAAGCTGGGTTAGTATCATTATAGGAGCATTTTTGGTTATTATTATGTTAAAAGGAATTCGCAGTGTTTCTTTTCCGGAAATCATATTTCCCCTAGCAATTTTATATTTATTATTTAGCAAATTCTTTCCATTTGCACCATTAGAAGTATGGCCAGTATTGGGAGTAGCACTTTTTTTAAGCATTGGACTGTCTTTGATTTTTCCAAAAAAGCATTTTTTTCATTTTCATAACAAGCAGGTATATAGTGAAACAGAAACAACGGATTACTCAAATACAATTCATCAAAGCGTAAGTTTTAATTCTTCGATTAAGTACGTAAATAGCACAACCTTTGAAAAAGGTAATTTTGAATGCAGTTTTGGTTCTATGAAAGTATTTTTTGATAATACACAATTTCTGAATAATTCTGCTGAGGTTTATGCGGAAGCTTCTTTTGGAAGCATTATTTTTTACATACCAAAAGATTGGAATGTTCACATCAATGTTGAAACAGCATTTGCATCGGTTGAAGAAAAAGGACAGAAAATAAATAATACACAAGGTCCGGTTTTATATCTAAATGGAGAAGTATCTTTTGGATCCATTGAAATTATTTATGTATAAAACACATGGAATCAAGTACAAAGCGATATATAAATCAAATGAATTTATTATGACAAAGAGATTAAATAAACCGGTTCATGTTTTTAGAACCGGTTTTTATCATATAGAAGGTATCATAAGATGATTTTTTTAAAAATCAAAAAAGAATTTTAAAAGAGATTATTCGGCATTAACAGAATTATATGGAGAAAAAATGGAAGAAAAACATTACAAAATTATGATTATTGAAGATGAAATGGCGATATACCATTCGCTGGAAAAACATTTTATGAACTGGGGATATGAAGTAAATAGAATTTTTGATTTTGAAAAAGTTATGGAAGAAGTATTGCAATATATGCCTCAGATTATTTTGTTGGATATCACCCTTCCATATTACAATGGATTTTACTGGTGCCAAAAAATAAGATCTATAACAAAAATCCCAATTATATTCATATCATCAGCATCTGACAATATGAATATGATTATGGCAATGAATATGGGTGGAGATGATTTTATTTCAAAACCATTTGATATTTCAGTTCTAATTGCAAAGGTTGGTGCTACTTTAAGAAGAACGTATGATTTTAATACAAATACGGATATTATAGTATATGGAGATATATATCTTGATGTTTTAAATGCAACAGTCATTTATCAAAATCAGAAACAGGAATTGTCGAAAAATGAATTTAAAATTTTACAAATTTTAATCGAGAATAAAGAAAAAATAGTTTCCAGAGATAGGTTAATGACCAGATTGTGGGAAACAGATAATTATATTGATGAGAATACTTTATCCGTGAATGTAAATCGTTTAAGAAAAAAAATAGAGCAGATAGGTCTTTGCGATATTATAAAAACAAAGAAAGGAATCGGATATATGGTGGCCAAATGAGGATGATTTATCAATTTTTAAAATCAGAAAAATTTTTTGTCCTGTTTTATTTCCTTTGTTTTTTACTATTTCCGTGTATAAATTTTTTATATGGAATAAACAATTATGATCAGGTAATTTACACAAATGTTATTATGACGTTTTTATTCTGTGTATTTCTATTTTCTAAGTTTATTATATTTAGTAAAAAGAAAAAAAAGTTAGATGAATTCAACTATAAAATTCAATTAGAACTCAATTCATATCCAAAAGCAACAAATGAAATTGAACAATCGTATCAAAAAATAATTCAAAAAATCTATAGAATTATGCAGACACAAAAAACAGAATCCGAAAAACGAAAAGATGAATCAGAACGATATTATATGATTTGGTCACATCAGGTTAAGACACCAATAGCTGCGATGAAATTAATATTACAGGAAGAAGAAAATGAACAGACAAAAGAATTATTATCTCAATTATTTGAAATAGAAGAATATGTAGAGATGAATTTAAATTTTTTCAGACTAAATAGTTCAGAAAGTGATTATATTTTAAAATCATACGCCCTGGATTCTATGATACGCTGCTGTATTCGTAAATATGCAATGTTTTTTATTCAAAAAAAAATAAAAATAAATTATGAAGCGATTGATAAAAGTATCATAACAGATGAGAAATGGTTTATCTTTGTAATGGGACAGATTATGTCAAACGCACTTAAATATACGAAGAAAGGTGAAATTTCTATATATATAGATAAAAAATTCAATCAGGAATTGCTTATTATAGAAGATACAGGAATTGGTATTAAGGAAGAGGATTTACCAAGAATATTTGATAAAGGATATACGGGATTCAATGGAAGAATGGATAAAAAAGCAACGGGACTTGGGTTATATCTTTGCAAAAAAATTTTAAATAACCTTGGGTTAGGAATTTATCTGGAATCTAAAATTGGACAAGGAACGAAAGTTTTTCTTATGTTAAATCAATATTCGATGCAACAGGACATGTAATCTTACAAAACTGTAAGGTAAGAAAACATATTGTAAGCTAAATCTGAGGCAACTTTTGAATGAATTTTCTATAATGATATTATAAAATACAGGAGGAACAAAAATGTCATTATTAGAAGTCAATCATGTAAAAAAAATTTATACATCCAGATTTGCTGGAAATCAGGTGTGTGCATTAAAAGATATCCATTTTTCAGTGGAACCAGGAGAATATATAGCTATTATGGGAGAATCTGGTTCAGGAAAGACAACGCTGTTAAATATTTTAGCTGCGTTAGACAAACCGACAGAAGGAATGATCCGGCTTAACAAAGTAAATACAGTCACCATGACAGAGAAAGAAATATCTGCATTTCGAAGAAATAATTTAGGATTTGTATTTCAGGATTTTAACTTATTAGATACGTTTACATTGAGAGATAATATTTTTCTACCGCTAGTTTTATCTGGAAAAAATTACGATGAGATGGAAAAAGTTACAACACCAATTGTAAAAAAGCTTAGAATAGAAAAATTACTTGAAAAATATCCATATGAAGTGTCAGGTGGACAAAAGCAACGAGCTGCAGTTGCAAGAGCTCTTGTTATGAATCCAAGTCTTATTTTAGCTGATGAGCCAACTGGAGCATTGGATTCAAAAGCTTCCGATGAATTACTTGATTTATTTAATCAAATAAATCAAGAAGGCCAGACAATTATAATGGTTACACACAGTATGAAAGCAGCTTGTCATGCTAGTAGAGTTCTATTTATTAAAGACGGAAATATTTTTCATCAATTATACCGAAGTACGATGTCTAAAGAAGAAATGTATCAAAAAATATCTGATACATTAACAATCCTCTCTACGGGTGGTGATAAAGATGAATAATTACTTTTTCACAAGATTTGCACTGAGTAATTTGAAAAAAAATCATCAAATTTATGTTCCTTATATTATCAGTTGCATTGCCACCATTTCTATGTTTTTTATTATGCAGTCACTTGCAGGTAGTGAAGAAATAAAAAAGACTTCTGGTGGAGCAGATTTTATACTTATTCTTTCATTTGCAGGTTACGTAATTGGAATATTTTCCTTAATACTGTTGTTTTATACGAATAGTTTTTTGATGAAAAGAAGAAAAAAAGAAATTGGACTGTATCATATTTTGGGTATGGAGAAAAGGCATATTGCGATTGTGATGCTTTTTGAAACACTCTTTATTCTAATAGGAACATTGGTAGCAGGAATAGCAATCGGTTTAATTTTAGAAAAATTAATGTTCCTTATTTTAATGAAGTTAATGTTTTTTCATGTTTCTGCTATAAATATTTTTTCCATAAAAGCAATTATAAAGACAGTAATACTATTTACAGTAATTTTTCTTTTGATATTAAGTTCCAATTTTTGGCAAATTAAAAAAACCAAACCAATCGAACTGTTAACGGCTGATAGACAAGGAGAGCGGGAGCCGAAAAGTAAGTTCATTATAACATGTATTGGAATTGTAGCTTTAGTAGCTGGATATGGAATTGCATTGACAGTGAAAAGCCCATTACAGGCATTATATCTATTTTTTATAGCTATATTATTGGTAATGCTTGGAACTTACTTATTATTTATTTCTGGAAGCATAATTGTACTAAAGCTATTAAGGAAAAACAAAGCTTATTATTATAAAACGAAAAATTTTATTTCTGTATCTTCCATGATATATCGTATGAAACAAAACGCGGCTGGTCTTGCCAGTATTTGCATCCTTAGTACAGCTGTTATTCTGACGATTTCGACAACCGTTTCGATGTATTGTGGTGTAGATGATGTCCTGCATTATCGGTTTCCTCATGAAATGCAGGTTACGACTACTAATACAACCAAAGAACAGCAGCAAAGTATTGTTAACGCAATCAAAGAAAAATATAAAACCTATGCATTAAAAACAAAAAACGAATACTATTTTACATATGGCTATAGTTATGGAAAGATAAATGGAAATCAGATTAAGATAACAAACAGTTTTTCTTACAATTCAAGCTATAAGAATCAGGTTTATATAGAGATGATACCATTAGAGGAATATAATCGGCTGACGAATAAACACATTTCGTTGGGAGAAAATGAGATATTGTTACATCATATTGATGCAAAAAACACAAAAACCACAAATTTGAATCATCTTATTATGAATGGAAGTGATTTAAAAAAAGTAGGAGATTGTAAAGATTTTCCAGTTATAGATACGTCTTATGCTGATTATTATACATCCTACTATATTGTAATGGCTGATTCTAGTAAAATTTTGCAATATTCAAATTTATCTAATAACGGTGCGCTTTCCACTTTACTTTTTGACTATTATGCCGATTTTCAAGGAAATCATAATAACGTTGCAGACTTAAAAAAAGATTTGAAAGAACACATGCTGAATACATATCAGGCTACAATTCATTCCAGGGAAGATGAAAAAGCCCAATTTTATGCAGTTTATGGAACTTTATTTTTTATTGGAATTTTTTTAGGAGCATTATTTTTAGGTGCAACAGCACTCATTATATATTATAAGCAGATATCAGAAGGCTTTGACGATAGAAACAGATATGCAATTATGCAAAAAGTAGGATTGTCCAAAAAGGAAATAAAAAAATCAATACAGTCACAAATCATAAAAGTATTTTTCTTACCAATTGTGGTTAGTGTTGTACATATTATATTTGCATTTCGCATTATGCTAAAGTTACTTGCACTACTTGGATTGACCAATATCCTGCTCTTTATAATATGTACTGCAGGAACGATTGTCATTTTTCTCGTTTTTTACATGTTTGTATATATATCAACTGCAAAAACGTATTACAAAATCGTATATGAAGAAAAATAATTTAGTTGCTACGTTAAGAAAAATTCTTGCGTAGCAATTTTTTTGGTTTTTCTATATGTTTTGAAATTTAAAAGACATCAGATATGTTTTGATTTTAAAGGAGACATTATGAAAAAATTCTGGAGTTCATTCTGGAATGCGCAGAATTGAACCAAGTCAAAAATTAGCAGAAGACAAGGAACGATAAAATACATAATTAAAACATAATGATTTATATAAAAACATGTTATTTTACGAATAGTATAAAATCATATATTCTTAAACAAAGAAACAAAGAAACAAAGAAAAAAAGAAACAAAGAAATAAAAAATTTAAGAATACACAAAAAGAGAGGATTTTATATGATTATATTCGTTATAAAAATATTGTTAATATCTGTCATAGCAGGAATTTTTGGAGCTGTTTTGGGATTAGGTGGAGGAATTATAATTACACCTGTATTAACCGTATTCCTTGGTATAGATATAAAATATGCTATTGGAGCAAGCATAGTATCTGTAATCGCAACTTCTAGTGGGGCAGCGATTGTATATGTAAGAGACAGCATTACTAATATAAAAATTGGAATGTTTTTAGAAATAGCAACAACGATAGGTGCAATTACAGGAGCCTTTATTTCGGGTCTTTTTAGTACAAAATATTTATATGTTATTTTTGGAATATTACTTTTATATTCAGCTTTTGCAATGTTAAAGAAAAAAAATCAGGAGTTACCCAAAAATGTTATAAACCATCCCATTGCAGAAAAACTGCAATTAAATGGAAGGTATTATGATAAAGTACTGAATAAAAACATTTCATACAATGTTGCAGGTGTTTATGGTGGATTTGGAATGATGTATGTTGCAGGAGTAATTTCGGGTTTACTCGGAATTGGAAGTGGAATCTTTAAGGTCATGGCAATGGATTTATTTATGAAATTACCATTAAAAGTATCAAGTGCAACCAGTAATTTTATGATTGGTGTCACAGCGGCAGCAAGCGCTGGTGTCTATTTTTTACGAGGAGATATTGATCCTAAAATAGCAGCACCAGTTGCACTTGGCGTATTATGTGGTGCGACAGTGGGAACAAAAATTATGCAAAGATTAAAAAGTAAAACGATTCGGTACATTTTTATTCCTGTATTGGTTCTGGTTTCGATTCAAATGATTCTAAAAGGAATTACAGTAGCATAATATTCGGAGGATTATAAAATGAAGGAAAAAAAATCATTAAATCAAAATGAGTTAGAAAAAATGGAAATTGCGATTAGTAATTGTCTGCGATTTGGTGTTTTTATAAGTGCTATGTTTATATTTGTGGGAATAATGATGTTTCTAATTACCGGAAAATCGGGATATAGTGGAACTTATTTTCCAAAAGAATTTTATGAAGTATTGATAGGAACGATAGATTTAAAACCATATGCAATTATTTTAACAGGACTTATACTGCTCATATTTACGCCGATTTTTCGAGTGGGAGTTTCTATTTTCGTCTTTTTAAAAAATAAAGATTATACCTTTTCAAAAATAACAATATTTGTATTTCTTATACTAATCCTTAGCTTTTTGCTTGGTAAAATAGAATAAGTATAGGCTAAATATATTTCATAAAAGCATATAAAAAAATAAATAAAATGGAATGTTGACTTCAGTAATAAGGAAGAAACATTAAAGTAAAAGCATCGGTTATAGGAATATATAATCCGATGCTTTCCTATCGGGAAAATAGGCAAAATTGACTTTCGCAATTTGCAATGATATCATATATTCAAATACAAATATTTAAATAAAACAGGATTGAAAGGGATTTGTATGGAAATAATAAAGAAATATGGTGAAAAAATCAAGGAAAGTGCAACCGATCATCCGCAAAAAGCTTTAAATATGATTAAGCTTGGACTGGATTTTGAAAAGATACGTTTAAAGACAGTTCCGGATAAAAATTTGCCAAAAGCATATAAAAAATTAAATCAGATGGCAGTCAAAAGTACCTTAAATGCTTTACAAAATCCGCAAAAAACGATATGGACCAATATTTTTGGACCAGTTGAAATTTTTCAGTGTTTGGGTTTACAATCACTTTCGCTAGAGTGTTTCTCCTCGTTTATATCCGGGTTTCAATGTGAAGACTTTTTTATGGATCAGGCTGAAAATGAGGGAATTGCATCTACGTTGTGTTCCTACCACAAAAATTTTATTGGTGCGGTTGACGCTGGACTCATTGGAAATCCAGCATATGCAGTAACTACTTCAATGGTATGCGATGGAAATATAAATACCTTTCATTATATTCAGGGAAAACATGATGTGCCAACATATATGATTGATGTGCCAAATGAATATTCAGTGGAAGCAGAAGATTATGTCGTAGGACAGTTAAAAGAATTGATCAAAATTTTGGAAGAAAAATTTGATCAGAAATTAGACATGGAACTGCTAAAAGAAACGATTGAAAGAGAAAATCAATCAAAACAATATTATCTTGCATTTTTAAAAGAACAAAAAGACATCTATTATCCAAATTCATTAACCATGAATCTTTTCATGCTCTTTGCAACACATCTTAATATTGGATCTAAAGAAGCACTGTCCTTCTTTAAATTACTATCGGAAGATATAAAAAACTATCCAAAAACAAAAGGAAAAAGTTTTTTCTGGGTACATTTATTCCCGTATTATCAGGAAACTTTGAAAAGTTATTTTAACTACAGTGAAAAATATCAGATTAAAGCGGCTGATCTTAATCTAGATTATCTTGATATAATGGATACAACAGATCCAATCCGGGCAATTGCAAAAAAAATGATCTGCAATGTATTTAATGGCTCCTATGAAAGAAAAGTAGAAATGATTGGTAATCTTGTGGAAAAATTAGAGATTGATGCGGTGATTCATTTCTGCCATTGGGGTTGTAAACAGTCTTTCGGTGGAGTTATGCTCTTAAAAGAAGAAATGCAAAAAAGAAAAATTCCAATGCTTATTATTGATGGTGACGGAATGGACAGAAGAAATATTTCTGATGGACAGATAAAAACCAGAGTAGAAGCATTTTTAGAAATGATATCAAAAGAAGAGGATGAAAAAAACGATGCTAGGGTTTGTATGTAAATATACACCAATTGAAATTTTTGATTCAATGGGTGTTGAAACTTGTAGAATAGAACCAGATGTTACAAATTTTGACCAGGCGGATGCGTATATGCACCCCAATATATGCTCGTATACAAAAGCAGTATTAGAAGATGTGATGACTAAAGAATATGAAGGAATCATTCTTACAACTTGTTGCGACAGCATTCGTCGATTATATGATGTTTTGCGGGTACAGTTTCCAGATAAATTTATTTATCTTTTAGATGTACCAAGAAAAGTAAATGAATTTTCGGTGGGACTTTATCAAAAGCAGATTTTAAAAATGGTGGAAGAATTTTGTACTTATAAAAAAGTCTATTTTGACGAAGAAAAATTATTAGATATAATTTTGCAGCAAAATGAAAAAATTGTAAAAATGAAGACAGAAGAAACATCAGATGATGAAAAAGTATCCATAGGTCTTTTGGGAGCACGTGCGAGCGAGGATATTGTTGCATTACTGGAAAAATCAAATGTGAACCTGGCGTTTAACTTGACATGTACTGGACTTTTAAGACAGTATCAGGTTGATAAGAAAAACGTATTACGTTCTTATGTAAAAGAATTGTTAAGCCAGTTCCCATGTATGCGAATGGATGAGGCAGTCGACCGCAAAGAATATTTAAAACAATTTGAAAACACGATAAACGGTATCGTATACCATACGGTAAAATTTTGCGATAATTATTCTTATGAATATGCGTATTTAAAAGATATTTATCAAAAGCCGATTTTAAAAATAGAAACAGATTATACAAGACAAAGTTCTGGACAGATTCGAACAAGAGTAGAAGCTTTTGTGGAAGCACTTGAAGTATCTGCAAAAATCCAAAAAAGAAGAGTTCAAAAGAAAGCATCAGGAGAAAGCAATATGTATGTACTAGGAATTGACAGTGGATCGACGTCCACAAATGCTGTTATTTTAGATAGAAATAAGAAAATCATAGCATATGAAGTTGTTCGTACAGGCGCAAAAAGTATGGACAGTGCAGAAACGATTTTGCAAAAAGTTCTACAGAAAGCAAATTTAAAAAGAGAGGATATTGATACCATTGTATCCACGGGATACGGACGTGTCAGTATTCCCTTTGCAGATGAAAATGTAACTGAAATCAGCTGTCATGGAAAAGGGGCAAATTATTTAAACCAAAAGGTGCGCACAATCTTAGATATTGGTGGACAGGACAGTAAAGTAATTAAGCTTAATGAACAAGGCGAAGTGGTCGATTTCGTCATGAATGATAAGTGTGCTGCAGGAACAGGAAGATTTCTTGAGATGATGGCAAGAACACTGGAAGTAGATATTGCACAACTTGGACCAATGTCACTGGAGTGGAAAGAGGATATTGACATCAGTAGTATGTGTTCCGTATTTGCGGAATCAGAAGTGATTTCACTGATTGCACTCAATAAAGAAAAAGGTGATATTGCACACGGAATTCATAAAGCAATTGCCACAAAATCGTATTCACTAATGAGAAGAGTGGGCCTGGAAGGGGATTTCATGATGACAGGTGGTGTAGCAAAAAACCCTGGAGTGGTAAAAGCGGTTGAGGATAAAATAAAATCAGATTTATTTATCTCAGATGAACCAGAAATTGTTGGAGCTTTAGGCGCTGCACTATTTGCGTTACAGTAAACCAGACAAGTGTAAAAGCAGAATATAGATTCTGGCAGCAAGCATTGTAATCGATAGGGCTTGCAATAATCATAATTAAAAAATTTATCTAGTACACCTTCCAATATGAAATTAATATATTTGAAGGTGTGTTTTTTATATCATATCAACAAAGTAGGGATAGCGCTTGACAATTGCGTTTATAAAAAGTATACTAAGCACAAATAAATTGTGCAAAATATAAAAAAAAGAAAGGCATAAAGGAGACAGAATATGAATGATTTTTTAACAATTGTAAAAGAAAGACGATCTGCAAATAAATTTTTAAAGGGAGTAAAAGTACCAAGAGAAGATTTTGAATCAATTTTTGAAGATTTATCGCAGGCACCATCGTGCTTTAATCTTCAGCATGCACATTATTATGTTGGAGAGAGCGAAGAAGCTTTGGCTAAATTATATAATGCCTCGAATAAACAATATAAAGTATTTACTTCTTCTGCGACAATTATAGTAACGGGTGATCTAGAAGCTTATCATAATGCACCTTCGATATATGAAGCTTCTAAATTTTTGAAAATTATTAATGATGAAGAGTATGATGCCATGCTTGTTGCTATAAATGCGTTATATGAAAATGGAGGAGAACCATTTAAACATGATGAAGCAATCCGAAATGCTTCCCTTTCTGCAATGTTATTTATGCTACTTGCAAAAAATAAAGAATGGGATACCTGCCCAATGATATATTTTGACACAGAAAAAGTAAGAGAAATATTTGAGATTCCCCAGAATGAAATACCAGTACTTATGATAACGATGGGAAAAATGGATCCGACCAGTTCCCGTGTCAGAGGATATCGTAAACCTCAGAGTGAATATGTAAAATTTATCTAAGAAAAAAAGCATGAGTTTTCATGCTTCTTTTTTATAAAAAGCAATGAATTATAGTAAAGAACAAAGTGCCTATTTCAGTAAAAATAGAAGGTGTCTTATTTCAATAAAAGTGAAACGTTGCAAATACACAGCCTGCCTGAAAGTATAAAAAAAGTGTTCGAAAACACTAGTAATCAGAAAGACAGAAGAAGAGAGACAAACGAAGAAAGAGAAAAGAAGTAAGAGAAAAGAAGTAAGAGAAAATACAAAAGAAGAAAGATAAAGGAAAAAGATAAAGGAAAAAGATAAAGGAAAAAGATAAAGGAAAAAGATAAAAAGAAAGATAAAAAGAAAGATAAAAAGAAAGATAAAAAGAAAGATAAAAAAAAGAAAAGATGATAAAAATATAAAAAATAAATTAACAAAGCGATAGAAGTATAGTAATATATAGTATATATAAAAATTAACATACAATAAAATCCACTTGGATCGGAGATAGAAAATATGAAAGTAGTTGTAATTGGATGTACACATGCAGGGACAAATGCAGTTAAAACAATATTAAATGAAAATAAAAATGTAGAGGTGATTGTTTTTGAAAGAAACGATAATATATCATTTCTTTCTTGTGGAATTGCTCTTTATGTCGGTGGAGTTGTAAAGGATCCAACAGGATTGTTTTATTCGAATCCAGAAGAGTTAAAAAAAATGGGTGCAGATATTAGAATGAAACATGATGTAAAAGAAATTGATACAGAGCATAAAATAGTAAAGGCAATAAACTTAGAAACAAAGGAAGAAATTCAGGTGCCTTATGATAAACTGATTAATACAACAGGTTCCTGGCCGGTTGTACCTAGAATTCCAGGGATTGAAAGCGGAAATATTTTGCTATGCAAAAATTATAATCAGGCAAATGAGATTATAGAAAAAACAAAAACAGCAAAAAACATTGTTATTATTGGCGGTGGTTATATAGGAATAGAATTAGTGGAAGCATTTTATGAAAACGGTAAAAATGTAACACTAATTGATGGATTATCCCGTATCTTAAATAAGTATCTGGATTCAGAATTTACAGATATCCTAGAAGAGAAGATAAAAGAAAAGGGAATAAAGTTGGCATTGGGAGAAACAGTAAGTGAATTTTTCCCAGATGAGAATGGAAATGTAAAAGTAGTAAAAACATCAAAGCATGAGTTTGCAGCGGATTTAGTTATTATGTGTGTAGGATTTTTGCCAAATAATAACCTGCTGAAAGGAAAAGTAGATATGCTCAATAATGGTGCAATACTTGTTGATGAATATATGAGAACAAGTAATCCAGACATATTTGCGGCAGGTGACAGCTGTAGTGTTTTGTATAATCCAAATGGTGGACAGGCATATATTCCCTTGGCAACAAATGCTGTAAGAATGGGCGTACTAATTGGAAAAAATATTATAGAACCCAAAATCAAGTACAGGGGAACGCAGGCAACCAGTGGATTACGATTGTTTGAATATAATATTGGAGCAACTGGCGTAACAAGAGAATCTTCATCGGCATATGGACTAAAAACGAAAGCTGTCATATTAAAAGATTATTATAGACCTGAGTTTATGCCAACCAATGAAGAAATTCTTTTAGAATTAGTTTATGAAAAAGAAACACTTAGAATTGTCGGAGGGCAGGTGATGTCAAAGTATGACATTACTCAGTCTGCAAACACATTATCCTTAGCAATACAAAATAAAATGACCGTAGAAGATCTGGCATTTGTAGATTTTTTCTTTCAACCTCATTTTGACAGACCTTGGAATTACTTGAATTTATTAGCACAAAAGGCACTGGAACAGGAAAAATAAATCTCATTTGAACAGGAAGGTGTAGATATGGATCAAAAAATAGTTCCAAATCTCTGGTTTGATGATAATGCACTGCAAGCAGCAGAATTTTATGTAACTACGTTTGAACATTCAAAAATTTTACACAAAACAGTAATTCCAGATACACCATCAGGTGATGCACAGTCGGTTACCTTTGAATTAGATGGAATTGTATTATCTGCCATTAGTGGCGGTCCATTCTTTACATTTAATCCTTCTATTTCATTTTATGTTTTTTGTGACACAAAAGAAGAGGTAGATCGATTATGGAAAAAAATGAATCAAAATGCTACTATTTTGATGGAGCTGATGGAATATCCATTTATGAAATATTTTGGCTGGATACAGGATCAGTTTGGATTAAGCTGGCAAATTTGTCTGGATGAATCAAGAGGAAAAGAGAAACAAAAAATAGTTCCATGTTTACTATTTTCAAGTGAAGTAGCAGGCAATGCACAAAAAGCCTTAGATTTTTACCAAAAGATATTTACATCTTTTAAATTTCACAAGCATGAATATTATGATTCAGAAGAATTGATACAAAAGCAACCTCATGTAAAGTATGCGGAATTTGAAATATGTAATTTTACAATGGTTGTAATGGATCATATAATGGAAGCAGATTTTTCGTTTAATGAAGCAATATCTTTTATGATATCCTGCGAAAATCAAGAAGAGCTTGATCTATACTGGGAAGCATTATCCTATGATGTACAGGCAGAGCAATGCGGCTGGCTGAAGGATCAGTTTGGATTAAGCTGGCAAATAATCCCCAAAGATTTTGGAGATATCATGTCATATGCGGCACCTGAAAAGATGGAAAAATTAACAAAAGCATTTTTAAAAATGAAAAAACTTGATATGAAAAAATTAAAAGAAATTGCAGAAAGTGATTTATAAAATAAAAATCCCAGCTACATTCCATATAATAGAAGGAGTGTGTCTGGGATTTTCCATATTAGTAATATATGATTTTATTTTTTGTTTTGCTATAAAACCAAGGAATTAAGAAACAAGAAAAATTTATCTAAGACCAATTGGTGTGATTTTACAGTAATCTTCTACAGAACCACCACGTCTAAAGCATTCAATAATTTCTTTTCCCAAAGGATGAAGTTCTGGAGTATCAAACTTAGAAATTTCCTGTTCGAAGAACTCGTTTAAGATTTCAGCGCCTCTATCGTAACCTTCAATTCCCAAAGATTCCTGACGCTCTGTACGTAAAAATTTAGAACGAATATATTGTCCGTCAACCTTCATTTCTTTTAATGCATATCCAAGCAATGGACAACGGGATTCAACTAAATTATCCATTCTGAAATTAACACCACCACGACGAGCCAAATATTCGACAGCAATGTTTTCGGCAGCAAAAGCAACATGATATACACCAATATGCTGGTTAGGAATTAAAACATAGCGTGTGTTTGGACATGCTATAATCTGCTCTAAAAGAAGATTTGCCTGACTAACACGTTTTCCGGTTGCAAAAGGCCAGTAGGAACCAACACCTTCACTTGTAAGACCACCAGTTGAATCCATGATACTTGGATTTTGATGTCCACGAGGAGAAACGAGTCTCCACAACCATGCAAGAGCAGGTGGAATAATGTGAAGCATACCCATAATACCATAGGTAGGATTTTCTGCAGTTGATGGAGGCATACGAACACCAAAACTTCTTACGTCAACTTCAACAGGTTCCTTTACAATATTTTCAACTTCTTTTCTTGGAATAATGACACGGGGATTCGGGCATGGTTTTCCACTTGAATCTAAGGTATGATCCCATAATAAGCATGTAGAACCTGGAATTCCCTGAATGTTAAAGAACACAAGAGGTTCTTTTGTATGGATAGATATTTTCTCATATTTTGGAGAATTACCATATTCGGTAACACTATCTACACGAATGAACCAGCCATCTTCTCCATCGGTTAAGCAAAGCTTTCCACTTGCATTTTGGAAAGAAGGGTGGCAGATAGCCATATCGTCTGTAACAGGTTTAATGGTACAGGTATCTCCCATAGAAATATAGTTTTTATCTCCAGTAACCGTGTTTGTTCCAATTAAAACACGACCATCTGAAACGCGGGAAACTTCTTCTAAAAGTTCACTTTTTCCACCGCCAGATGCACCTTCATGCATAATGACTGTTTCGTTTTCATATGGAGTAACAATTTTAGCAGCAGAAGTATGAACAGTTACCCAACCTTCGGCTTCTCCAATATCAAGAAGAACACTATATACACCTTTTTTTGCAGAAGGACCTGGATATAAGTTATAAGAGAATACTTCATGACAGTCATCTAAACGATTATGAACGACAACCTGTTTTCCACTAAAATGTGTATGACGGAATGGTGGAGCTACATATATTATGGAACGAGGTTTAAAGCCTTCTGATTCTTCTACATTGATAAAACCCTGAAGAAGAGCTAAGGCATAAGCAAAAAATGCAGCATTTTTTGGGCACACTAATATAGAGCCATAGCCATAAGTATTTCCACCAGCATTAAATGGCATTACAATCAGTTCCTGCGTTTTTAACCATTCAAGCGTTTCTTTTTTTACGCTGGAAAAATCTTTCCCATAAGTTTCTTTATAAGTAGGTTTATCGGTAGGTTTATCGTCAGCAATTACCATGCAGTGAGGATCACGACGACGCATATAATCTTCCATATAGTTAACAACAGCACCGTTTTTACAATGAACAACAGTAGCTTCAATAACTTCGCCATTCCCTTCTATAGGGTATGATACGTTGTATTTGGAAAGGTGATTCGGTCCATAAACAATATCATAAAGCTCTGCTTTTGTTGTCGGAGTAAAAACGCCGGCACAATGATTGATTACGTCAAGTAATTCATCCGAAAAGTCGAATTTTGATAGTAATGAATTCATAATATCCTCCTTGGCAGCTTATTCATTTCTTAAAATAGGTAATGGCAATCAATTAGGAAATGTGTTTTTCCAAAAATAAAGAAAAAATAACAATTGAATAAATATTTATGAATATACAAAGATGAAGTATATATAAACAAGATTCTGATTTTCCTGAAAACTATATTGCACTGGATATAGATATACCTATAATTCAAAGATTAGTCAAGCCCTTTTATAAAATAGTACAATAAAAAACCCATTTTGGCTAGGGAAAAGTGAAAAAAAAATAATTTTTATTTATAATAGAGCTTATTAGAAATAATTATATGTTAAATTAAAAAGGGCTAAAACCTTGAATATTAAGGGCTTGAAAGAAGTATTTCAAGATAGGATACACGAAAACAGAAATACATGTATACAATTATACATCAAGAAAATATAGATGATTTCTTGAAAAAAAGGAAAAAATTGGAAATATGGAAAAAATCAAAAACTTCAGACCTCTTATAATATTGAAAAGCAAAAAAATCAAAATATATAAAAAGTAGTTAAAAAATCAAGAGTTTTTCAATATTTTGCAGAAAACGAACAAAATAATTTGATAATCAAAGTATTTTTATGAGAAAAAACAGGTCAAAGCATGAATAAATATACACTAAAAACAAAGTCCGCAGCCCACGAGCATAAAAAGCAAAACGTCCGTCTGACAAAACATAGATATATATATAATTTTCAAACAAATTATAAAATGCTTTTTTACATATAAGAAATAGAAGTACAAAAAAACCAACGAAAAAAAGAGAAATGAATAAGAGAAAGGAAGAAGAAAAATAACAAAAGCTGGTTGTAAAGTCGGCCAGCCTTTGTATTATGGATTCTGTAAAGAAATGAAAAACTATCGTTTGCCCATAAATGATTCAATGTCTTCTATACTTCTTGGCGTGACTGCAGATAGGTTTTCGCAGCCATGTTCTGTAATCAAACAATTATCTTCTAACCGAAAGCCAATTCCCCATTCCTCGCAGTAGATACCAATATCAACACAAAAAATCATTCCAGGAGCAGTTACCATCCCTTCTGGAGAAGAAACCATATCATGAACATCATATCCAACATGATGCGCCCCGCCGTGCCAGATGTATTTTCCGACATTTTCATAGGAATCACAAAGACCAATATTATTTAGTTGCTCGAAATTATATCGGCGCGCCATCAAATCGACATCGGGCATAGGGATGCCTGGTTTTAAAATGGAAAACATGTAATTTGATGTAGCATAAGCACATTCATATAGAAGACGCTGACGTTCGCTGAATTTGCCATTGCAAGGCCATCCTCTTGATACATCGGTTATCATATTATCGTAGCAGGCACCTACATCATTTAATATCATATCTCCATCCTGTGCCTGACCTTTATACGAATAATAGTGAATGCAAAAATTATTTTTACCAGCAGATATAATAGAAGGGAATCCAGGGGATAGCACTCCGTGATTTGCTAAAGTATGGTCAAATTCTGCTTTATATTGATATTCATACATTCCAGATTTAGAGAATTTCATCATAGAAAGAATGCCATCTCTTGTGATTTCCTCGGCTTTTCTTATTGCTTCAATTTCACAAGACTGTTTTATCGTTCGCTGCGCACGGAGTTGTGGCTGCAAATTTTTGATTTTTAAAAATGGATAGCGCTCTTTAAGATAAGAAGCAAATTTATAAGATTCGCTATCTGGTTCATTTGCCGTTAATTTATCAAAATCCAGATAGATATTTTCAACCTGATTCATTACGATGAGTTTATCTATGTAGGAATAAAAGGATTCTAAGTAGGAAATGTTTTCACATCCCGATAGTTCGAAAGCTTGTGTATCGGTTAGGCGTTTTCCCATCCAGCGTTCTTTTAAAAGATTTGGAGGAAGTAAAAATAGCGTTTCTGTTGTTTTAAAATCGTTAGTCAAAGCAGTGAGGATACTTTCCTGCTGTTCAATGCCCGTCATGTAAACAAAGCTTCTGTTTGCAAAAAAAGGATAGTATTCATCGCCCGTTTTTCTTGGTGCTTTTCCACTGAAAAGTACAACAAGAGAGCAGAGTGGAAGGGATTGGTATAAGGTGTTTCGATTACCTAAGTGGAATTCTTTTTTCATGATAGCAGCTCCTTATTTTATGTTTTTGATTATACTATAGTATAAAACATAGTTTAAAAATAATATAAGTACAAGTATAGTACACAAAAAATGAAAACTCAAGTAGTTAAGCTAGCAGACAAAATAATCATAATTAAAACTACATATGTAACATATGTAATTCTAATAAAGGAAATTATATTTTAATTCATATGTGGACAGAATGAATTGAAGTTTCAGTAGATTATGAAAGGGAATATGATATAATAATTAGTTATAAAAGGTATAAATTTAAGTATAAAATATAGAAATTGAAAGGAAGAAAAAGATATGGCATTAAAAAACTCAAAAGTAGCAATCGTGGGTTGTGGTCTGGTAGGATCTTCAACCGCATTTAGCTTGGTTACACAAGGGGTCTGTGATGAGGTTATGCTGATTGATATTAATGAAGATAAGGCTCTTGGAGAGGTTTTGGATTTAAAAGATACCATCAAATATTTAGATAGAAATGTTAAAGTAAAAACGGGAACATATACAGATTGTGGAGATGCAGATATTGTTGTTATAACAGCAGGTGCGCCGCCAAAGACAGGTCAGACAAGGCTTGATACGCTTGAAATTAGTGCTAAAATTGCAAAGTCAATTGTGAATCCGATTATGGAAAGTGGATTTAAAGGTATTTTTATCGTAGTATCAAATCCAGTAGATATGGTTGCTTATTTTGTGTATAAACTTTCAAAATTGCCTAAAAATCAGGTAATTGGAACGGGAACAGCACTGGATACGTCAAGATTGCAAAACTTTATAGCAGATCTTGTACACGTGGATCCGCGAAGCGTATATGCATATTCCATGGGAGAACATGGAGATTCCCAGATGGTTCCATGGTCAACGGTTACAATTGCAGGCAAACCATTTTATGATGTTATTGAAGATAACAAAGATTTATTAAAGGATGTTGATTTAGACGACATTGTGAAAAAGACTGCAAAAGAAGGATGGGAAATATATAACCGAAAAGGAACTACTTATTATGGAATTGCATCAGCATGTGCAGGCGTCATAAAGGCAATCCTTTATGATGAAAATAAAATTATTCCAGTATCAACTCTTTTAGAAGGAGAATATGGACAAACTGATATTTTTGCGGGAGTTCCAGCAATTTTAAATAGAACAGGGGTTTCAGACGTATTAGAAATTCATATGACAAAAGATGAACTTACAAGATTTGAAAATTCAGCAAAACTGCTACGAGAATATAGTGATAGAATTATGGAATTTTATGAAGGATAATAGATTGATTTTTCAAGTTGAAGGTAGAATTTAAGTTGAATTATGCTTGATACGAATAAAATGAAAAGACTAAATAAAAAAACTAAATAAATAAAGCAAACAAATAAAATAACATGTTTCTGAATGTGAGAATGGAATAAAAGAAACAGTACGAAAAAAAACAGTACAAAAAGAAATAAAAAAAGACTCTGGACATATGATAGATTATTATGATAAAGTATAAAATTTTTCTAAAATTTATTGTGGAAATTTAAAAAGGTCTGTGCTATAATTCTCGGGATAACGCTTAAGGAGGGTTTAGAGTGGATACAAAGAAAATAATCCAGGTCGAAGACAAAGTTCCAGTAAAGCTACTGATTCCTTTGTCACTTCAGCACATGTTTGCTATGTTTGGTGCGTCGGTCGTAGTACCGATTCTATTTCAGATTAATCCATCCGTTGTATTGTTAATGAACGGTATTGGAACATTATTATTTATTCTTATTACAAAAGGAAAAGCACCCGCGTATCTGGGTTCCAGTTTCGCATTTATTGCACCAGCAACTATTGTTATTTCCAAGTGGGGGTATCAGGATGCACTTGGTGGATTTATTGCAGTTGGTTTTGTAATTTGTATTTTATCTTTGATTATCTATAAGTTCGGTGTTAAGTGGATTGATGTTGTTCTTCCAGCAGCAGCCATGGGACCAGTAGTGGCACTCATTGGTTTGGAACTGGCAAGCACAGCGGCATCAACAGCAGGAATTGTAACTTCTGCAGATAAAGTAATTGAACCGAAAAATGTCATCGTATTTCTCATCACATTAGCAGTTGCCGTCTTTGGTAACGTACTCTTTAAAAAATTTCTGGCAGTCATTCCAATTTTAATTTCCATTCTTGCAGGATATATTAGTGCAATTATATTTAGGGTAGTAACAGTAAAAACCTTGGTGGATGCTATACACACAAGTTTTTTTGTTATGCCTAATTTTAATACGCCACATTTTAATATCAATGCAATTATTATGATTTTGCCAGTTGTATTGGTAATTGCTTCAGAGCATACAGGACATCAGATTGTTACAAGTAAGATTATTGGAAGAGATTTGTTAAAAGATCCAGGACTGCACCGTTCCTTACTGGCAGATGGTATATCCACTATGCTTTCTGGTTTTGTTGGATCAGTACCTACAACAACGTATGGTGAAAATATTGGAGTTATGGCAATGACGAAAGTGTATTCTGTTCAGGTTATAGGAGGAGCTGCGCTTATCTCTATTCTTGCTTCCTTTATAGGACCAGTTGCAGCTTTAATCCAGACGATTCCAGGTCCGGTAATAGGAGGCATTTCTTTCCTATTATATGGTATGATTGGAGCATCAGGTATCCGCGTCATGGTAGATGCGCAGGTTGATTTTAGCAAAAGCCGGAATTTAACATTGACCTCCGTTATATTTGTAACAGGTTTATCAGGAGTAGCATTAAAAATTGGACAGGTAACTTTAAAAGGAATGGTACTTGCATGTATTGTTGGGATGTTGTTATCTTTACTGTTCTATATTTTTGATAAACTTAATATGACAAATGATAAATAATCTAATTTAGTATAAGAAAGAAAAAGAGGCTTTGCACAAATTGTATCGTGCACAGTCTCTTTTTTTTTATTATAGAAAAGGCAGTTTTGTTTTAAATAATCCATTGACAAATCATGAAAACAGATTTAATATAAAATAATAAATTGCATAAAATATAATAGCGTGAAATAAAAATAATAATAGTCAAATTGAAAGAAAAGAGGATAAAAGCATGGGTAAAAAAATATTAGTTGTTGTAACAAATCAGGATAATTATGAAGTAACAAAAGAACCTACCGGATTATGGTTAAGTGAACTGGTAGATTTTTATGATTTGCTTCATAAAGAGGGGTATGAGATGGATATTGCCAGTATTTTAGGCGGGAATGTTCCATTAGATCCAGCCAGTATTTCTGAAAAGATGATGGATAAAGTCACAAAATCTTATTATGAGGATAAAGATTTTATAGAAGCTTTAAATCAAAGTAAAAAACTCAAAGATTTAAATCCAAATGATTATTCCGCCATTTATTTTACCGGGGGACATGGAACGATGTGGGATTTCCCAAAATCCAAAGAGCTTGCAGAAATATCACAAAAAATTTATGAAAATAATGGAATTATCTCTGCAGTATGTCATGGAGTCGGTGCATTGCTTAATATAAAAAGGGCGGATGGAACATACTTAATTGATGGAAAAGAAATAACCGGATATTCCACAAAGGAAGAAGAACTTGGAAAAGCATTGGATAAGATTCCATTTCGTCTGGAGGAAGCCTTAAAAGAGAATGGTGCAAAATATAAAAAAGGACTTATACCATTCACTTCGTACACAAGAGTTGACGGAAGAGTAATAACGGGTCAAAATCCACAATCAACAACCGAAGTAGCAAAATTAGTACTGAAACATTTGAAGTAAGTGGGAAAAAATGCTACTTTAAAGACATAAAAAATATTAATCTAAAAAAATAATTTACCAATTGTAAATAATATAACGATATGAGCTGGATAAAAAACATAAAAGAAATATTTATGTTTTTTTCCTTCTTTATGGTTATAAAAAAGAATAAATAAAAGAGCAAAAATAAGCATCCATTGATAATTTTGAAATAGAAATGAACCACCAACACCCATTGGATTAAGACCTAAAATAAGCGTTGAAAAGTATTCTCCAGTTGAATTTAAAAATATTCCGAGCCAAAGAGGTTTAATAGAAAATATTTTACCTAAAATAATACGTATAAGAGGTGTTGCAGTTAGAAAAAAATAAGCAATATCAAAAAGAATATAACTGATAGCCAGCTTTATAGGTTTTTCTTTAAAGAGTTAAAATAAGACACCTAATAGTACAAAAATCATGCCACCTTCCATATAAAAAACGTTTCCAAACAAGGCAGGAAGAAAGTGTAGTGCTGCGTTTTCACTTACATGAAAAATCAAAATAAACACATAAATAAGACAAATACTAAAAATTTGCCACAATAGGTAAATAGAAAAATATAACTTGAATTTGGAATGTTTTTCTTTGTAAATATAAATAAGATATAGAATTAAACACATTGAAAATATCGTTCGAAAGATATTATTATCAATTTCTAATATATAGTCTATAATTGACATAAAGAGACCACTAAGATAAAGACGTATCAAGTACTTTTTTTTACTTTTCGTATAATCAAAGCTGTAAGCACTGCAAAAGAAAAAAATTGGAGCAGATAATCTTCCAATCCATCGGAAAAAAACAGGTGTATTTGCAATAAATTCACTTATATGGTCAAATACCATACATATAAGAGCAATTATTTTTAAGCGATAACTATTCATATAATATCCTCATTTTAAGAATGTATAAAAATTGGCAATTGTGAAATGCATTTTATATGAAATTTTAAAGTGTATATTACCAAAAAAGGTTTGGGTACGGTAACAAGCTGCCATTTTTTGGGGTAAATTCACCTAATTTATCATTTGATTTGTTTTTTCACATATATATTATAAAGCACAAAAGAATGAAAGCAACAAATAATACCCGAAAAGCATGCATTCTGCATAAACGACACTTTTCCTCATAAAATAAATGAATTACAGGAGAAGCTGGATAATATTAAGGATAAATTGCAAGGCGGCAAGATAATATTAAGATGGTATTTTTACTAGAAGCTATGGACAAAGAAGGAAAAATGTAATACAATGTATTACAGGAAGGAAGTGTTTGATATGACGATTTCATTAAGACTGAATGAAGAAGATACCAAGCTTTTTAAAAGCTATGCACAGCTAAAGAAGGTTTCCATGTCTGAATTATTCCGTTCTGCAGTTATGGAACAGATTGAGGATGAATATGATCTAAAAGAGTATGAAGCTGCATTGAAGGAATTCAAGGAAAATCCAGTAACATATTCCATTTCGGAAGTAGAAAAAGAATTGGGGCTAATGTAGATGTATCAGGTTCGCTTCTCAGAAAAAGCATTAAATGAATTGAAAAAACTGGATAAACATACATTGCTCTTAATCATGGCGTGGATAAAAAAAAATCTGGATGGGTGTTTGAATCCAAGACAACAGGGAAAAGTACTGACGGCGAACCGGAGTGGTGAATGGCGTTACAGGGTAGGCGACTATCGTATACTGGCTGAGATTGATGATAATACCGTTACAATACTGGTTCTTTCCGTAGGACACAGAAGAAATGTATATGACAGGTAAGCAGGTATTCGTCCTGCTTATTTTTTATGCGAATGTAAAATAGGATAGGCAATTACGAAACTCATATTAAATGAATTTTCAAAGTCAATATTACCAAAAGAAGGTTCCAATGCAGTGGCAAGTCACCATTCTTTTGGTAAATTCACCTAATATAGCAAGTGTATTAGATAGTTTCGCAAACACCTATTAAAATAGAATGTTAAAAGGAGCAGATACATGAATATACAAATATTTGGTAAAAAGAAATGTTTTGATACAAAAAAAGCAGAGCGCTATTTTAAAGAAAGAGGCGTAAAATACCAACTGATTGATTTGCTGGAGAAGGGAATGAGCAAAGGAGAATTTCAAAGTGTAAAACAGGCAGTAAAAGGAATAGAGGAAATGATTAATCCTGATTGCAAAGATAAAGATTTACTAGCGCTTATTTGTTATACCGTGCAAGAAGACATAGAAGAAAAAATATTAGAAAATCCGAAAGTTTTGAAAACACCAATTGTTCGAAATGGTAAGGCAGCTACGATTGGATACCAGCCAGACATATGGAAAACATGGGAAAACTAAGTTTTCCCTATATTTTTTCACATGCCGGTTTTGGAAGACTGCTTTCGGAAGAAGACTTCGAATTTTTACCAGAAAATAAATTCCCGGATAAAATGCCTGCAAGTATAAGAAGAACACCAAACCACTGAGGCGTATTTACTGGTTCCTTTAAAACAGTGAAGGACATGATTACTGCAACAGGTAACTCGGAGGATGAGAGCATCGTTCCCAAACTTGGACCGATATGAGGCAATCCAATAGAATATAAGAGTGGTGGAAGAAATACACCAAAAAATCCCAACAGCAAAGCATATGGAAATATACCAGTAATCAGGGAAACATTTGTAAACGCAACTGGAGGAAATACAAGGAAAATCATAAGCAAGGCGCCGGTTGTTAAAAAGGCGCTTTTTTGAACTGCGGGTAACTCATTTTCCATTTTACTACTAAAAAACATTGATGTTGTGTAAGAAATGGAAGATAAAAATCCCCAGACAGCTCCACTTAATGTTATTGCCTGCGTAGAACTGGTAAAAATATTTGCAGCTAATAAGGAGCCTGCGATTAAAATAATAATAGATATTATTTTTGCAGGAGAAGGTTTCTTTTTATTAAATAGAAAGTCGAAAATAGTTCCAATCCAGACAAACTGAAACAAAAAGATAATAGCCATGGAGGCATCCAAAGTCTTTAAAGACTGATAGTAAAAAATACCGGTCATTCCAAAAGTAGTTCCTGCCAAAATCAACTTAATCATTCTTTTTACACTTATTTTTTCCCTTTTTATAAAAAGAGTAGCAATCCAGATAAGAACTGCGCCCAGAAAGTACTGACTGCCAGTAACTTCAGCAGAAGTATATCCCTTAGCGTAAGCTAATTTTACAAATGTAGATAAAATACCATAGCAACAGCCACCTAAAAAGACCAAAAATGCATATTTAAATTGTTTCATATAATAATTCCTTCCTTTTTACGCACAAAAAAAGCCACACAATTATCAAATAGTAATAATTGTGTGGCGAAAATAGATTTCTCTAGAAAAGTCCACTACCTAAAAATAGGTTTTATAATTCAATTCAAATAAATTATATCTGCTTCATAGAAATATGTCAAGGGATAAAAATTATAAATTTCATAAATTAGATTTTAATTTATTACTATTTTCTTTTGTGTCGTGAACTCTAATGTCGAGTATGTCTAAAAAGAACATAAACAAAGGAATTCCAAAGAGAAGACCCCAAACCCCCATATAATGTTCACTTACCAGTAGAATAATAAAAACAAGGAAAACAGGTAGCTTTGTTTTAGAAGACATAAGCTTTGGATTTAAAATATAAGTTTCTAACGAATGCAGGACAATAATCATAATAACAACTTCAATTATTTTGACGATGCCGCCAATATTAAAAGCAATAATGCAAAGTGGAATCAGTGAAATAATCACCCCCACAACAGGAATCATTCCAAGTATAAAAATCATAAATCCAAGTCCTAAGGCTTGAGGAAATCCCATGATGGACAATGCGATGATAGATATTACGGAATTTATAAATGCGATAACAATCTGCAATTCAATTACTTTACCAAAAGAATTTAAAAATTTCTTTCCATACTCTTTGATATTCTGATAGATAAAAGAAATTTTGCTATCTTCCATATGTCCAAAAAATGTAATGATCTCGTCTTTTTGTAGTAAAAAGAGAAAACTAATCAAAAAGGAAATGATAAGATTGAAACTAAAGGTGCCGACAGTCGTTGCTAATGAAAGTATATGAGTCTCAGCGGTTTTTACATAACCATCAATTTGCTGTTCTGAAATCAAACCCGCAAGATTGATATTAAAACGTTTGAAAACCTGATTGATATCAAAAGTAGAAAGAGATTTGATAATGTCAATAAGCTGCTGGGTAACCCGGGGAATATAGATGACACTAGTGATTGTAATAAATAAAACAATCAATGCATACATTACAATAGTTATCAGCTTCCGACTGACTTTGAAGTGGGCATTTAAACGATCATAAATAAATTTTTGCAACTGACCTAAAATAAATGTGATAATAAAAATTAATAAAAGCAGGTTGAGCATTCCTTTAAAGAGATATAAAAGAAGGACAACTAAAAAAATACTGAATATTTTTTTTAATAGTGCACTATTAAAAACCTCATCGAATTTTATCATTTGTTAAGACCTTTCTTGAACTGTTTTTGATAGTAAAACTTAAATTATGTATATAATAAGGAATGAAAAATTCCAAATTGTTACAGAAAGAAATAAATTATATTTATAAATGTACTATAAATAAATGCTTCCGTCAATAAAGTGTGTATGAAGAAATATAAAATAATTCGAAAGTATAAAAATATTGACGAAAACAATCAGGAAACATATAATTAAATCACGGTCAATTATTGAACGGTGTTTAATTAATAAATGTCAAGAGGTATTTGAAATGGAAAAACGAAAAAAGCGCGAGAAAGAAAGCGAAAAGATGAAAGAGATGATATTATTTGCGGCAGGTGATATTGCTTTGCGGGAAGGATTTGAAGGGATTTCAATTCGTAAGATAGCAAATGTGATTGAATATACGCCAGCAATTATTTATCACTATTTCAAAGACAAAGAAGATATATTAGAACAATTGTTGAGAATGGAATATCAAAAAATCGTAGACAGACTTATGTGTACAAATAAAGAAAATGCAATGCAAGATACAGAGTCTGTCTGGGGAGCTGTTTTAGATATGAACGAAAAATATTTTGAAGTGATTTTAGAGTTAAGAGATCAATTTGTGACACTTCAATATAGTAAAAGTGAGCAAATACAGTCAATTACTTCATTTTTAAATAGGGGGGATGCAAAAAAGAAACAGGCATTAACTGTATTGTATCATCAGATTGAGTCTGTTTTAATGCAGAAAAAAATAAATAAAAGTGAGGAAGAAATTGAACTTCTATCACAAATAATTGCCGTGTCTTCCTGGGGGTTAGCTATGAAATTGATTCAGGAAGATATCAAAAAAGAACAGGCGGAGAAATTAATTCACTATCAGATTTATCAGGTAAACGTTGCAATATTGAATCAGTTTTTGAAAGAAGAGGAGAAAATCAGATGAGTACAGTAATCATTCTTTATTCAAAGCATGGAACCGTAATAAAATGTGCAAACCAGCTAAACGAAAAACTAACAGAAAAAGCAAAGATATATAATTTAAAAGATACAAAAGATATACCATTGGAAATGGTTGATACGATTGTTTTTGGAACATCATTTTATATGGGAAGCATAGCAAAAGAAATGAAAAATTTTTTGAAAAAAAATAAGAGTGAAATAAGTCAGAAAAAAAATTATTTATTTTTCTGTGGAATACAGGAAGAAATGGAAACAGAAATTCAAACAAATTTTGATGCAGATTTTTTGAAAAAAGTACAAAAAGCAGAAAATCTGGGTGGAGAAATACAATTTCAAAAATTAAATTTTTTAGAAAAAACAATCATGAAAATGGTTATGAAGTCAAAAGAAGATGTACATATGCTCAAAGAAGATAAAATTCTGGAATTAGCAAAATGTATCAATCAATAAAATGAACTATTATAAAAAGGCTGAATATTCAGCCTTTTTATAATGAAAGGAAAAGAAGCAAAGAAATAATTTGTATCTAAAAACAAAGTATTTCCTGCTGTATTTTTTGTTATAATGTTAAAAAAGAACTTTGATCTATTTCATATATAAACCGGCAAGTTTCATCTCAGTGTCAAACGTAATGGTAAAAATGACATCTTTTTTTTCATATTTTGCCTGCAGTAGACAAACAGCATAATCTGTTTTGGTCTTGGAATCCGTTTGTCCAATGACGCTGATTTTTTTGAATTTTTCAAATTTTCCAGCACTTCCATATGTCTTAGATACAGACTTGGATAATAAATCACTTGTCCAACTACTTTTTGCTGCTTCTGGCACCATAGCACAAACACTGTCATAGTCGCCGGAATTTAAATCTGCTACAATTTCTTTTGCATTATTTTCAACGGTTTTTTTATTAAATGATTTTGAGAGCTTTGTAGAGGCACAACCAGTAAACAAAGTGAAAACAAACAAAAGACAGATAGAGGTAAGTAAAAATTTCCTTGTTATATGAAGAGAAGCAATAAAAGATAGTTTTGATTTTTGAAGTGAAAGTTTTGTTATTTTCATAATAGATATCTCCTTTGAAATAGTATTGGTAATAAGCAATTACGAAACTCATTTCATATAAATTTTCAAAGTGAATATTACCAAAAGAAGGTTCCAAATGCGGTGGCAAGTCACCATTCTTTTGGTAAATTCACCCAATACATCAAGTGTTTCACATGATTTCGCAATTAGCTAAGTATTGTTAAATTAAAAAATATTTTAAAATAAAAGTGATGTTAAGAAGATTTTTTCTTCCATCGAACTCCAAAAAGTCGAAGTCCAATCAGTAGTACGAAAGTGGAAAAAAACATAAGGCATATTTCGACCCACCAGTTGGAGAAGTGTAAAACATCCAAAAGAATTATGCTGCCACTGTCTAAAATTCCATGTAATAAAATAGCGAACAGGGTAAAAAGAATTGATTTTCCCTGGCGTATGCCATATAGGATAAGTAATGTTGCTCCTACATGGTATGTTATGGCAAAAATTCGTTCTATGCCACCAGCAAGAATGGAAAGGGAATCTGTTGTTTCAAGCCCTGCTTTTCCAAGTGGATTAAGAATGAGATAAGCAATTGCATTGAGTCCAACAAGTAACATGGCTTCGATTCCACCATGTCCAAGGCCAAAGGCAAGCCCATCATAAAGCTGATAGTGATCTTTTAGAAAAAGTTTGAAAAATATAAGTCTGGCTGTTTCTTCAAAAATTCCTGCAGTAAAACCAAGAAATAGGAAATAAGGAATTTTTGCATATTGGAATCTTTCAAACCATAAAAAATGCGGAAGGATGAATTGCAAAATTGGAAGTCGGATTAGTATCTGGCTGATAAAAAAGGCAGACATTCCGACCAAAAAAGGTTTTAAAAGATGTTGTCCTTTTTTTCGAATCAAAAGAAATCCTCCAATTGGGATTCCAAAGCATATAAGTACATTAATGATTAAGCATAATTCTTGTAATAAAATAATTATCACTCCATTCATATTGAATATCACCATGATACTGAGCAACTACATGTGCTACATTTTTTAAGCCAAGTCCTTCATGATTCTTTTTGCCAGATAAAATCTGATTATTTTTCAAAGATGGTTTTTTTAACATAGCATTTTTTAATGTAATTGAAATAAGATCATGATTTTGTATAATACGCAAAGAAATAAATTTATCAGGACTTTGATTTGCAGAGGCAATGGCGTTATCTAAAATATTGGCAAAAATAGTAGTAATATCAATATTTCGAATAAAATCAAGCTGAATGTCATCAATTGCAATATCAGAAAAAATGTCTTGCGAAACCATTTGCTTTACTTTGTCATTTAAAATAATATTTAACATCTTGTTGTTCGTATAAAAGTGCATACTCAATTCTTCCAGCACCGACTGCACATCGTTTAAATATTCGTTCGCCACACCAGCATCTGACTGGAAAGGCAAAGAGTCCTGCATAGAATCAGATTCATAAAGCTTTTGTAATGCTTGCAGATGATTTCTCATATCATGTCGTAATTTTTTTGTGCGATCATATTTATCCTCTAGATTTTTATAATATCTTGTCTGTATTTCTTGTTGTTTTTCAAATAAAACAATCTCTGTTTCCAGAAAATTATTCCGGGTCATAGTATCAATAATGTATACAAAAAACAAATTAAGTACAATAAAAAGAGCAACATTGATAAAAAATAAGATTTCATGAACACTTGTTGGAAAGATATCTAAAAAAAGCAACATACAAATCATATTAAAAATACTAAATGCAGGAAATAATAAGGAAAACAAAAACTGTTTTTTGCTGATATTTCCAGGCACTGGATTTTTCATACATTTTTGTATACAAGTTGTAATGATTCGGAGTACCGCAAACTCTATAAATCGGACAAAAATAACATCCATAAGATAAGCAATTTCTGAATTTGAAATGTATAGTATACCATCTGCAGTAAGAAAGCGAAGAGCGAGAGATATAAAAGCATCTGTTAGGTACAGAGAAGCAAGTAGCCCGCAGTAGAAAAGAAAGTAAATGCGTTTACTCTGAAAAATAAAATGCCCAATCACTGGAATCAGTAGCAAAAAAGCTAAATTAAGAAGACCATTTCCAAGGAAAGACAATAAAGTGCAAAACAAGGTGTAAGAACCTATAATGAGAAGAATCTTTAACTTGGCGATGGAGCGATTACATCCCAATTGCTGCATACAGTAAAAAACAAAAAATAATATGAAAAAACTTCCCACGAAAGGAACCAGATAATAAATAAGAGAATTCATGATAAAATCGTCCTCCTTGTGGTTGATAAATAGTAATTTAGAGCTTTTTTAAAATCCGCAGCTTTTTTCTGAGAAAGCGGAAGAAGTTCCTCGTTGACTAAAAAAATGTCATTTCCTTTTATGGATTTAATCGCAAATAGGTTCACCAGAAAACTCTTGTGTGGCATATCAAATCCATAGGAGAGCAATTCGTCATGTAAGCTGGAAATCTTCCCTTTGAGAGAAAAGATTTCTTCTTTTGTATGCAGATAAATTTTTCTGTTTAAATATTCAAAATACAAAATTTGTTCAGGCTTCAGACGAAGGATGCCATTTAAAGTAATAAATTCCAATTCACTTGAGTTTAAAGGTTTTTTATATTCCAAAGCTTCCGCCAACTGATGATATAAGGCTTCTTTATCAACTGGTTTTAGCAGATAGGAAAAAGCATGAACTGCAAAAGCGAAAACGGAGTAGTCACTGTAATTGGTGATATAGATTAAAATAACGTCTTTGTCTCTTTCTCGTATTCTTTTTGCGGTTTCCAAACCGTTTAATTGTGGCATATCTATATCCAGTAAAATAATATCAAAGGAAACGTTATCTTCTAAAAGTGCAATGCCACTGTCATAAGAATATATTGAACAATTGATATTCTGGTATTCCTTTACATATTGAATTATCTGTTTTAATGAAGTGGGATCATCATCACAGACTGCTATCTTGATCAAGGTTTTTCCTCCTTTTTATTGTCGACAAAGTGATTATAGATCTATCAAAATAAAATACAATAGATGTGGTATAAGGTATATAAAAAAGCGTATGAAAGACAAGTTAAGGTATTAAAATCTTACCAAGTGCTTCTTTTGAGAGAATCCGGAAAGAATTCTGGTAGTAATCAATCAGTTTTTCTTCCTTCATTCGTGAGAGTTCGCGACACATGGAAGTACGTGCTACATTTAAAAAGTCAGCCAGTTCGTTGCGATTCGGAATGATTTGAAAAGTCAGACTATGATTTTTCTGTGATTCTAAAAGAAGGTATGTGGCAAGTTTTTCGCGCATTCCTTTAAGAGCCAGAAGCTCAATTTTTTGGTTTAGTACCTGATTTTTTTCACCTAGAATCATCATCATGTTTTTTATAATCTGGAGATGAAACGTGCAGCTGTTGCTGCACGTTTTGAGAATCCGTTCATATGGGATAAATAAAATCTGAGAAGGTTCTTTTACGCGCACGGATACGGGTGACACTCGAAACTGCGTACAGACAATGCCTTCTCCAAAAAGCTGGGTAGGACCAACAAAATCTAAGATATGTTTTAGTCCAGCTGGATTTTCTTTGATTAGTTCAAGAGATCCAGATATTACGATGCCAACAAAATTCACTTCATCCCCAGAGAGAAAAATATATTCATTGGATTGAAACGTTTTGCAATATGCCTGAATACAGTTTAACAAACTATTGTATTGGGTTTCCTGAATATCTACAAAAAGAGCGCAATGGTTTAAAACAGGGAAAACTTCTAACATCAATAATACCTCCATATATTTAAAAATGTAGCCATGGCTACATAAACCTTGTGAAAAGTATAATATAATTCATTTGTAAGCACAAGTAGTAAAAAATACATGCGATGAAATCGCACATGGAGGTTTATATATGGAGAATAAAATGTTTTGTTTTCAATGTCAGGAAACAGCAGGATGCAAAGGATGTACAATGTCGGGCGTATGTGGAAAAACACCTGAACTTGCAAAAATCCAGGATTTATTAGTATATATTACAAAGGGACTTAGCGAAGTTACAACACAGTTAAGAAAACAAGGGGAAGAAATTACGGCAGATGTAAATCACCACATTGTTTTGAACCTGTTTACAACAATTACAAATGCAAATTTTGATAATGAAATATTTTACGTAAGAGTATCTGATACATTGGCAATGAAAGAACGTTTATTAAATAAAGTAGATGATAAATCATCTTTACATCAGGCAGCACTTTGGAACGCGACAACAAGAGCAGAAATGGATGCAAAAGCACCATTTGTAGGAGTTCTTGCAACAGAAAATGAAGATGTAAGAAGCCTTCGCGAACTTATCATATACGGATTAAAAGGATTAAGTGCATATTTAAAGCATGCAAATGAATTAGACCATGATAATGAAGAAATTCATGCCTTTATGCAAAGAGCGCTTGCTGCAACATTAGATGATACTTTGAGTGCCGATGAATTAGTGGCTTTAACATTAGAAACTGGAAAATTCGGTGTAGATGGAATGGCACTGCTTGACACTGCAAATACTTCGACTTATGGAAATCCAGAAATTACAAAGGTAAATATCGGAGTTCGAAATAACCCTGGAATTTTAATTTCCGGACATGATTTAAAAGATTTAGAGCAGTTATTAGAGCAGACACAAGGAACAGATATAGATGTGTATACACATTCAGAAATGCTTCCGGCACATTATTATCCAGCGTTCAAAAAATATGATAATTTTGTTGGTAACTATGGAAATGCATGGTGGAAACAAAAAGAAGAATTTGAAAGTTTCAATGGACCAGTTTTAATGACAACGAACTGCATCGTTCCACCAAGTGAATCTTATAAAGCAAGAGTATTTACAACAGGTGCATCCGGCTTTACCGGCTGCGAGCATATTCAAAAAGATGAAAATGGAAAGAAAGATTTTTCGAGCATCATTGAACTAGCAAAGAAATGTCCAGCTCCAACTCAGATAGAAGAAGGAGAAATTGTAGGTGGATTTGCTCATAACCAGGTACTTGCATTAGCAGATCAGATAGTCGAAGCTGTAAAAACAGGTGCAATTAAGAAATTTTTTGTTATGGCAGGTTGTGATGGACGTGCAAAATCAAGAAGCTACTATACCGAATTTGCAGAGGCACTTCCAAAAGATACCGTTATTTTAACAGCTGGATGTGCAAAATATAAATATAATAAATTAAACTTGGGCGATATCAATGGTATTCCAAGAGTATTGGATGCAGGACAGTGTAATGATTCCTATTCTCTTGCCATAATTGCCCTGAAATTAAAGGAAGTATTTGGTCTTGATGATATCAATGAATTACCAATCGCATTTAATATTGCGTGGTATGAACAAAAAGCAGTTATTGTCCTTCTTTCCCTTCTATATCTGGGAGTCAAAAATATTCACCTTGGGCCTACATTACCTGCGTTCCTCTCACCGAACGTAGTAGATGTTTTAGTGAAAAATTTTGGCATTGCTGGAATCAATACGGTAGAGGATGACATCAAACTGTTTATGGAAGCATAAGACAGTGTAAGGAACAAAAAAGGGATCGCTTGTCTAAAAAATGTTTTAGGCAGGCGATTTTTATATGGGAAAATTTATCGAAAAATAATTTGTGCAATCGTAAATAGATTGCTTCTTTTTACGTACAAGAGTAAAAAAACGTGATTTTATACAGAATCTGCTTAACAAACAAGGGTACTTGTTCTATAATGACTGCATTACCATAAACTACAAATGTACGCCACAGAAAGAAAATGGCGCGAAATTGTACGCGATAAGATAAGATACTTATTTAAAATATAGAAAGTACAAGAAAGATTTTTGCAATGGTTCGTGTATTTTATAGAGAAATGTTAAATAACCTGTAAATGTGAAAATTTATTTGAAATGAAAAGTGGAAAGGTGTATAAAAATGTCAAATTATAGTATTTTTTTACCCAGCTATAGTGTTGGAGCAGACTGTTATAAAGAAATTCCGTATGTAACAAGAAAATATGGAAAAAGTGCTGTTGTGATTGGCGGAAAAACAGCAATGGAAAAAACGAAAGCAGAAATACTAAAAGCCATTGAAGGATCAGAAGTGGAAATACTGGATTTCATATGGTATGGCGGAGATTCTACTTATGAAAATATTCAGCTATTAAAAAGCAATTCAACTGTGCAAAAAGCAGATATGATTTTTGGAGTTGGAGGCGGACGTGCCTGCGATACCGTTAAAACATTAGCAAGTCTTGAGGATAAACCATTTTTTACGTTTCCGACATTAGCTTCGAATTGTGCTGCGTGTACAGCTATTTCTGTTATCTATCATGTGGATGGAAGTTTTAAGGAATATGCTTATTTAAAAGCACCATCGTATCATACCTTTGTAAACACCAAAATTATTGCAAATTCACCTGAGAAATTATTGTGGGCGGGAATTGGAGACGCTCTGTCGAAAGAATGTGAGGTGCTATTTGCAAGTCGTGATAAAAATTTATATCATACTCCATTAATGGGAATATCTATTTCAAAAATGTGTACAGAACCTTTGCTGGCCTATGGGAAAAAGGCCTTAGAAGATTGTAAAATAAATAAACCATCATTTGAACTAGAGCAGGTAGCACTTGATATTATTATATCAACAGGCATCGTTTCGAACTTTGTAACACATGAAGCGCAACCAGATCCAAAAGACAATTATTATTATAACAGTTCAATTGCACATTGCGTTTATTATGGAGCGTCTATGCTTCCAGCGTGTGAAAAATATCTGCATGGTGAAATTGTTTCTTTTGGTGTCTTATGCTTATTGACTTATGATAATCAGATAGAAGAGCGGAATAGAATTATGGAATTTAATCAAAGGATAGGATTACCAGTTACATTATCAGAGATTGGGATTACATTAAAAGATCTTTTGATAATTGCAAAGAAAGCAGCAAGTGTTGTTGAATGGTCCTATATTCCAGGAACTGCTTCGGAAGATAAATTTATACAGGCAATGATAGAAACGGATATGGTAGGAAAAAAATTACTGGAAAAAGAAGAAAAAAAGATAGCGGTGTAATTATCGATAATACTACAGCTTTTTTTAAAGTATAGTACAATAAGAATAAGATAAAAATTTAAATAAATCTTGCACTTATAACAGGAGGATAATCATGGAAAGCTTTGAAAAGAGTATGGAAGTTATGAAAGAATTATTTGCAAAAGACTATCAATTTGCAATGGCTACAGCTTTAGAAAATGTACCTTCGCTGAGATATGTGGATGCATATTATAAGGAAGGAAGTTTTTATATCGTTACCTATGCAAATTCGCAAAAAGTAAAAGAACTGGAAGTAAATCCTTCTGTTTCGCTATGCAATAAACTTTATTCTTTCAGCGGAAATGCCTATAATATTGGGCATCCATTAAAACAAGAGAATCAAAAAATTCGTGAAATATTAATCAAGGCATTTGAACCATGGTATTTTAAGCACAACAGAGAAGAAGATGAAACAATGTGTTATGTAAAAGTAGACCTGACACATGGATTTTTTTATAGAGATGGCACGGGATATAAAGTGGACTTTGCAAATAAAACAGCAAAGGAATTCCCATTTGAATTTGATATCGTTTTAGTGGAGTAATTTTTTATTTATGTAAATGATAACCTGTTTGAGTAAGCGCATAAGGGAGAAAGATAAATATGCAGGAATCAACAACAGATATTTTGCAAAAATCCGATTTGTTCCGTGGAATTACAAGAGAAGAAATTGTACAAATACAAAAAGAGCCAGACACAGAAATAAAACAAGGTCATGTGATTTTCACTCATATCTAACGGATAAACAAAGATTTATCCGTTAGATAAACTACGCTCTTACTCACAAAGTTACGAAGTTAGTATCCAAAATCACCTTTTAAAAATATAACTTTTATTCTATTTTTTATAAATTGACTTGTAATACATACAAAATCATTGCATATTCGATCTTTGCTGTTGCAATTTATGCATCGGCCAAGTTTTACACATGGTGTACTTTTACCTAGTCTTTTTGCATCTAATGGAGCTGCGATCTGACGAATTTGTTGAATGGCAGCATCTGAATCGGAAACAATCTTATTTGTCCCTGCAACCAGTATAACTTGTTCAGGTCCATAAATAATGGGGGCGATCCGACTGCCATTTCTATCAATAAAATATAAATTTGTTTTGTGACGATATTTTTTATTATCGTTGGAAGAGATCCTGCTTTTTAATATCTAAATGATGATACCTCTTCCTGTTCGCTGCTTTCATCTGATAATCAATTGCATAATTCTGACACCACTGAATACAACCCATACATTGATTACAATTGTCACCAAAAATTACATTTCCGTTTATTAGCGAAATATTTCCGACTGGACATATTTTTACGCAGGCACCACAGGCATTGCACTTATCACTTACTTTAAACTGCTTTCCTGTCATAGAATATTGTGCTATTGAGTTTTGTAATGCTTCTTCATATTTTGCTTTGTAGAAAATCCCGGTTTCAAGAGGTTTTCTTTTTGTTCCCTTTATTATATCTTGTGCAATTTTATGGATTTTTCGATAGGATCGTTTCGTGAAGAATTTCTGATACCACATTGGAAAAGCACCATAAGAAAGAATATAGTTGCCAGGCAGTGTTAGCATATATTCGCAATTAACTTCTTTATTACTATTATGTATATGCTTTCGCATGTCCTGAATAGCAAGTCCTCTATTTCCGCCACAGCCTACAATTAAAAAAATCTTTTGTTTTTCACGATAAATGACATCTTTCATACATGCTTCTACATAAGGTGGTACATGCGAAAAATAACTTGGTGCAGTAAATCCTACCCATTCATATTTCTCAGGAATAACTTTATTTTGTAACAAGGCACTCATTGGCAAAATTGTAGTCTCACCCAATTCCATTGCAAGTCTTTTTGCAATTGCTAAGTTATTACCCGTGCCACTAAAATAGTAAATTACAGTTTTCATAATTCCGCTCCTTGTTTTGAAATATATCATGTATTATTTCAAAACAATAATACGTCATCTAATGAAAATAGTCAATATGTTTTGAAACATATCTATACATATTTCAAAATGTGAATTATAATAATACATTATATAAACGTAAAGGAGTTTTTGTTATGGAGGTTTGCTCAAACAAATACGAAGCCAGAACAAACAAAAAGAAGATGGCTATCATTATTGCTGCCAAGGAGCTGTTTCATGAAAAAGGTTTTGCAAATTCAAGTGTTAAAGAAATTGCTGCGATTGCTCATGTGTCGCAGGTATCGATTTATAATTACTTTGGAAGCAAGGATTCTCTCGGTATCGAATGCGCAAAGTCAATAGTACACGATGCAATGGACAAAGCTTATGCACTTTTAGCCACAGATATGCCTTACATTGAGAAACTAAATACAGCTCTTTCACTATGCACAGATGACGTCAATGCTTCGCTTAATGCATATCTTTCTACCTCTGGTATAGTAGATAAAAACTTCATGGAACTTTTATCCAAGGGAATTTATGAATTGCAAAATGAGCTCTATTTACATTATATTGAAGATGGAAAAAAAGAAGGATATATTGATAATTCTATTCCGACATCACTTATTTTAAAATTCATTTCGTCTATCAATACCATTGATATTTCTCCTGAAAATTATCATGAAGAAGTGAAAGCTTTACATCAATTGTTTTTACATGGGATTTTAAATTAAATATTGCATATCAAGCTACCGAGATTCTGCAAGAAGAAGCGTTAAAAAATTTATTTTAAATAAAGTATTGTATGTCAGGTTACTTAAAATTCGAACAACTAACGAATTTTAAGTAATCCGCATTCCTTTAAAATCCTCATTTCTTCTTATTTGTTCATTGCATCAATCAATTCTTTTACTTTTGAAAATTCTTTTAAAATGAGTTTCGCAATTGCCTAATAATATAGTAAATTCATAACTTTTATTTTTCCTGACGATATCAACTATTTTGATTTACAATTAAATTTGCAAAAGAAATGATACGATTTCATGATTAATCAAGTCTGACTGCTCATGATTTATGCCATGTCCCGCATCTTTTATAATCTTAAAATGCAACTTATTTTTCTTTAAATCCTCGATTGATTTTGGATAATTTGTGAGTCTGTCGTATTCACCGATTAAGAATAGTGCCTTTTCTCGTAATACAACGAAGTCCTGCTCCTCAATCTCCGTGTATTTATGATACATCATGGAATGATTATTGAAATATTTTAATAACAAGTTCCAATGTTCCAGTAAATGTTCATTACTTTCAAATATGTCAGCAGTTGGTGCAGATAGTTTTTTCAATAACTTTTTTGTATTGGATTTATTTGGAAATAATGCTTCTGGCAGAAAAACCGTCATCATTTTAAACATATTTAAGGTTACTCCACCTGCCATGCACACGACTTTTTTCACTCTATTTGGATTCTTTGCCGTAAAATATCGTGCCAGATAGGAGCCATTTGATACGCCTGCTATATCTACTTTATCAAGCTTAAGAGAATCCAATATCTCAAGAATCCAAGTACATTGTTCAAAGCCTTGATAATAAGCCTGGTTAGGCTCACTTTTTCCTGGACCCCCCATAACATCAACCGCAATTAGCCAAAAATACTGCGATAAATACGTTGCATTAAAAATCCACATAAGTGCTGAATTATCTCCTACTCCATGAAATAATAACAATGGTGGATTTTCTTGCTTTCCAGTAATAATTACATGCGTCATTCCATAGCTTGTCTGAATCTCTCTTTCTTCTTTACTGACATCCCAATAATCAAGTAACTTATCATATGACTCTAAAACAAGTTTTTTACTATTTTTTTTAAATCGATCCATGATACCCTCCAATGACAAAAATTAGTCCTTGCAAATTTTTGCAAAATCAATTTTTTCCTAATATTTTATAATATTTATACATTTTATCATATGCGTTCAATGCTTTAAATTCAAGCGTTTTTCGATTTATAGATATCTAATTGCGTTTTAGATTGTAGATTATCGTGCTGGTTTTTCGTGTCATTAAACTTTATTCATTTATAGTATTGCCTGTTTCTCCTTTGATACATAACACAGGTAGGTAACTTGACACAAAATTGCAAAAGCCTATAATGAACAAGTAACCATTGATTTTGAAATCAGAGAAACGAAACGCCAGAAAAACATTGACATTCCGCAAACGTCCCTGTTATCAATTTGTATCCTTGGAGGAAAAGACAAATGAATACTTTACAAGTACAAAAAAGAAACATGGAAACAAAAGCAAAAAGATTAAGAAGAGAAGGTTATGTAACGGGTAACTTGTTCGGAAAAGAAATTAATGGCTCTATTCCACTTACGATTGAAAAAAAAGAGGCAGAACGAATTCAGCGCGACTGTTTCAAAGGAAGCCAGCTATCCATTGAACTTGATGGAAAAAAGTATCCTGTTCTATTAAAAGAAATAGAGTATAATCCAATGAAACGCCAAATTTTAGAGATGGACTTTCAGGCTTTAGTAAAAGGAGAAAAGGTTCACTCTGTTGCAGAAATCGTTTTGCATAATAAAGATAAAGTAATTAGTGGAATTTTAGAACAACTTCTTACAGAAATTTCTTATAAAGCAACAGCAGAATCATTGATTGATAGTGTTGAAGTCGACTGTAGTAATTTAAAATTAGGAGATATTTTAAAAGTGGCAGACTTAGATGTCGCCAAAAATAAGAACATTGAAATTTTGACACATATGGATGTACTTGTTGCCAGCGTAATTGCATCTAAGAATGATGTTGCAGATGCGGATGAAGCTGCGGAAGCGGAAAAGGAAGAAAGTAAAGAAAGTAAATAATAACCACGTTTTACATTGAGAATAACACACACAAGCAGAGTGATTTATATACTGAATTTGCGTGGATTTTCCTGTAAAAGAAATATGCAAAGGTCTTTTATGATAATCAAAAATCATAGAAGATCTTTTTTGATTTTATGGAATCATTGAGCTAAATATTTTCTACAAAAATTGAATTGCTACGTTCTATAATTCGTTTCGTTCTTTAAATCACAGCAAGAAACATATTAATAATTTTCAATAGCTTAAAAAATTCTCACTAGCAATAAAATACATCTGTGAGGATGCTAAGTTATATATGTACACTTTCTTGCTACAAATGAAACTACGCTTGTCTGCAAGTCATTTAAGCCATTTGTTCTTGGAATATCATATTGCTGTTTTTGGAGGCTAGATTTTATTACCGCCCAATTCACAAAAACCTGCTCAAGAATCAGCTGTACTTCTTCCGTGGGTAAATTCACCTCAAATTGTACAGGCATCTCATATCCGGTTGTCTTATCGTATTCTTTTATACTGGAATTTATAACGAAACATACAATACCATTTTTTCGAATCCCCAGTTCTATTTCAATCAATTTTTTGATAAAAGATTTCTTGGAATCTATATGCTCTAAAGCAGAGACTGCAATGATTAAATCGTAATGATCTTCTTTGATAATATATTCTTCAATTGGTTTGACAATTCCATTTATACTGGATAAAACTCCATATTGTTTTGCGTTAGAAATCAACTTCTCAATGGCAAAGTCTAAAATATCCACACATTCGATGGAACACTTTATGTCTTGATAATGTTGAGCAATGGATATACAATTCCTTCCAACTCCACAGCCTAAATCCAATATATGAAGTTCTTGGTATTCACGAAATAAAGGAATTATATCTAATACCGTTTGAATGGTTTTTTTAAGCCAACTTCCTTCTTTATATAATTCTTCATTGGAATACATCATGATGTGGGAGCTCTTTTCACTCTCACGTATCTGCTTTATTTTACTATTTACCTTCATATTTCACCTATTTGAATATTTACAAGACTATTTTTTTCAATTCAGATACTTTTTATAATAATACTAAAAAGCAGGAAATTCAAACTTTTTTCTTCATTTATATGCAAAACTGCGTTTACAAGAGTAAATTTTTTTTTGAATGAAATTTTTTTTAATTGTCTTATTAACCGACAAAAGAAAAGGTGCAAATAAAATTCATTCTTATATTCAAGACAAAACAGTTCATCTCAGGATTTTTTTGGATTTTGCATTTTTAATGCAATTTTCACACTTTTTTCAAATTAATCAGTTAAAATAAAGTTTGTATATCTGAAAAACAGGAAATAAATGATATAATAACTAGAGCATTCAAATGATTATAATATATCTCGAAAAGGAGCACTATGGATATTCAATTAGATGGGAAAAAACAATTTACTTTAAAAAATAATATGTATTTCATCATGAAATGTTCTCCAATATTTTTTTGGAGTTTTATGTTACTCAATCTGGTATTCACTTTATATAATTTTCACGTATTTTATTTTCAAACTTTTTTATCGACTAACTTTATTCCTGCCAGAATCCTGTTTTCTATTCTGTTAGGATTTTTGGTTGCTGTTTCATTTCCTATATCATTTCATTTTCTAAATTTACAATACTTGAATTATGCAAGAAGAAATTATGCAAATATTGCTTTTCCTTCAGATTTGGAGGTTCATTATGATTTTAGTGAAATTCAAATAAAAATAGAATCTTCCGTGTTTCATCTTTCTCAAGAGGTGCTATTTTTAACAAAAACTGTGCATTATAAAATAACAAATAGAGGTATCTATTTTTTTATAGACATACATTTCTTTTTGTGCTTTATACCAAAAAACCAATATGAATATTTTGATTTACTGCAAAATATAAATCAGATGAAAGAAGGTCTTTAAAATAAAAGGAAAAATTTCAAACGTAGAACCTTTTAATGAAAATCGAAAATTATTTCCATATATACTGCGATATAAAACACCATTACTTTTTTTGATAAAGAAAGAACGTCAAGATGCGAAATTACAGTCGTCTATTTTTGTTTTATTTTTTATGATTCCAACAAGCATTGAAATATTTCGATTAAGAGATATTATAAATGGATTATTTTTAGTACTTATTTTAATGTTTTTTGGATATTGGAAAAAAAAATTTGATAGAGATAGGTCTCACTACAAAACCATTTATATCCTCACTGATGAAACATATATTATATTTCAAGAAGATGTTTTTTCTTTATCAACTCCAGTTAGGACTATAGATATACCGTATGACGATCCGTATTTAAAAGTCAGACTTCTATATAGCCAATTATGTTTCAACTGTTTTTGGGGTACATTTTCGTTTTCGAAAAGTGATTTGTTAGATGCTGATTGGAATGATTTAATTGAATTTATAGATAGAAAAAGTCACCTTGTAAAATAGTGACTTTTTCCGAATAATATTTGATTTTTATAAACTAGTTATGAGCAAGAAAAAACATACATAAAGCATAAGCAACAATAAATCCAATTACAATACTTAATAATTTACCTTCATCTGAATCCAACCCGTCAAGAACTGCTTGCGCTATTGCATTAATATTTTTTCCTAGCTGTATTAGATTGTCTATCGTTGCAAGTGCAGATTTAGCCGTTAATGCTTCCAACTGCTCGAATAATACACTTGTTTGATTGGAATAATCGCTATATGATTTTATCGTAAGGGTGGTTGTCAGCACAATATCTCCAATTAGATTCAAAAACTGATTATTATCGTTATAGATAACGGAAGCTACAATTAACTGAATGTTTGTGCCATCTAGTTTAATCGTAATAGAAATTTTTCCATCCCCAATCGTTGTAGCAATCGAATCAAAGTCGAATGTTGTTCCAATATTTATGCCCAATGAGGAAATATTGTTATTAAACTCTCCAAGCATTTTGGATGAAACGGTGGCATCACCTAATTTTCCACCACTAACTTTAAAATTTAAATTGCCACTAATCTTTGAGCCACTATTCTTTGACACATTCAAATGCACATCTTCTTCAAGTTTTATGAATGCACTATCCATTAAAATTGTACTCTCACCATAAAAGTAAGATATTTTGCTGGTATCCATTCCTAAATTCTTTAAAATGCTTAGTACTGTAGCTGATATTTTTGTTTTGATATCTTCACTTGTTGGTGCACTAGGAAGAGAACCAGTTGGTTGGAAACTTATTGCGGGAACATTTGCTGCAGAAATATCATTGTCAATTTCAATTGCGCCTGTACCTGAGCCGATGGTAACGGTATGAATCTGATCAAAGGCCCAATCTTTCGGTAATGGGTAACCAATATTTCCGCTAAAACCAGAAGACATATCACAAACAAAACTACTAGCCGAATATCCCTGATTAGATACCATCGTACAAATATGTCGTGGGCCATATACACCTACGCGATAATTTGTAATCAAGCCATACGAAAAGCTATCATAAATTGATTTAAAGTATGGTAGAACATTTGCTTGACAATCGTCTTCATTTATGTCTGCATCTACGCAAAAGTAAACAAGTGTTTCGTCAGGAAATCCAAGTTCCTGCAAGGCAAGGTTAGCTAAGGTAGCGTCAATTTTTCCCTGAGCGGCTGAAAAATAAGACAAAGTATTTCCTGATGTTTCATAAATTGGAAATATGCTAAGACCAGCATCATATATAATCTTTAATTCATCCCTTGTAAGTGCCTTTTGACTATTACCTGTAAGGTATCGTCCAACATATTTTCTTCCATTCTGAACTAATGTCTGAGCTTTTTCTGCTGTCAAAATAGTAATACAATCACATGCGGTACCGACTCGTGTAATATCACCATAGCTGATCATTAAGGAGGCCCATGTTGTTGGATCTACGATACCAGTAGAAATTAAGCCAGAAAAACTTTGAAAAATTTTCACTGCTGATAAAGCACCATTTCCAAATCCACCATCGAATCCATTTGGATCAAAACCATTCAAGTACAACGCGTATTGTAAGATATATACAAATTTTTTATAAATAGATAAATTTGTTGCACCCTTTTGTAGTGTTGGACAATTGTCTTTTGTTTGATTTCCCCATACTCCATCTATAGAAATTCCAGATGTAAATTTAGATTCCTCATACTGCAGTCCTTTTACAAGTGCTTTTGTCAAGCTTTTAGAGGGAATGCCATCACAAGGAATCAATCCAATGAGGGAATAATAATTTCCATTTAATGCCTGCTGAATGCTGCGAATACTGCTATCGCCTGAACCGGAAAGTGTATAAGCATCTGTGTTTAACAAAGCTTTCATTAATTTTGCATCTGCAACGCCATTTATGTTGCTTCCAGTCAATCCTGCCGCGGTTTGTAGTGTTTTTACTGCACTTATAGTCCCACTTCCAAAGCTGCCATCAAAGCCATTTGGATTAATTCCTTTGCAATAAAAACCGCCTTGAAGAATTAAAATCTGATTCTTGACTTTTGAGATAGAAGAATCACTTGAGGCACTTAAACTTGCAAAAGCATTTGCTGTTCCAGTTCCAAAAGATCCATCCACGCTTAATCCAAGTTCAATTTGTAACGCTTTCACAAGTGCTGTACAGGTTGAGTTTCCAGCCATCCCATCTGGTGTTAATGCTCTAAAAGTACTGTTTGATCCATAAGTGCTGTTTAACCAGTTTTGCACCTTTTGTACATTTGCGTCCATAATTTTTCTCCTTTTATTTTCGTTGTCGTTGTAAGTACTTACAACATATAGAAAGAATCTTATGTTCATTTGTAAACCTTATTTATTATTTTTATTAATAATATTTTGCCATGATGTCAGCAGTTTTTTTAAAAATCCAGGAATGGGTATTCCAAATTTCTTTGTATTGTTTAAAATCTCTAACATTTGTCCGAGATTGATCCAGGTAATAACTGCGATAACAAGAGTTCCGTTGTTGGAAACAATGATTCCTAAGATGGGGAAAACATTGCAGATAGCATAATTCATACAAAACGCTATCAGAATGATTAAAAAATAACCTATTTTTTTATAAAGAGTATTTAGAAATGATTTTTTCATGTCTCTTTTCGTTGCATTATTTTTGATCTGAACAAGCAGATCAGCAATCAGATTAAATAAGACAAGAATAAAAAATAAAATTACACTTGGATATAACTTGTTGATATTCTTTCCATATATGGCTGTAAAAAAAGCAACACAAAACGTCAAAAATTTTTTTGATAAATTTAACATGAAATTTGATCTCCTTTCTTATAGAAAGGAAGACTTGAATATATTCAAGTCTTCCTAAAATAATTATCTTCAAGATTTTTATAAAAATTTTTTCTGAGTTTATTCATGTACTGACGGGAAGTATGATACTTTTTGGATAATTGAGTTTCGGTATAGTCGTTTAGAATAAAATCGAGAAAAATTTCTTGTGTTTTACCTTTATAATTCAAACTAAACTGCCTCATATCATTGAAAAATGATATGTTTTCATATGCTGCATCCATAAAAATAATTTCAAAGGTATTTTCTTCTTTTATTTCTTCCATCTCATTTACCAGGACACTTTTTCGATATAATTCATAAAATTTCATTTTAATGGAATTTACTAAATAATTAACACATTCTCCTTCCGACCCGATATAAGACATTTTCTTTAATGCAATGATAATTGCTAGTATAAGTTCTTCTCTCACATCCTCGGAATCATCTTTATACAGATATTTTGTATACTTTTTAATAACAGGCATTAACACTTCAATAATTTGAATCAAACTTTCTTCCTCCCCTTTCTTGTAATTTTCAATGTACGTTTTTAGTTGTGTATAATACATAGATGTCTCCTCCATGTAGATAAAAAAGAGAAAGAGAAGTCTATTGTAAACAATAGAAATGTGATAATTTTGTGAAATTGATATAATCAGATGAATTGACTGAACATAGTATGTGATAAGAAAGTGATTTCCTATTTCTGATTCAAAATATGGCATAAGAAAAATATTGAAAAAACAACTGAAAACAAAAATTAATAGGGAGTAGCAACTCCCCTTTGGCGTTCGAAAAACAGCAAAAAGCAGGCGCCTAAAAGCACCTGCCTTCGAATCAGTAACCATATTTAATATCCTTGTCTATGTCCTATTCATAGAGCATTTATTTCAATAGAAAAATCTAACATTTTATGAATGTTACCCCTAAACATCAAAAACGTATAAGTTTAATATATAAATAGAATATTAACTAAAAAAAGGCGGCATTGTTCAACGATTTAGAAATCAGTTACTTTTTCTCCATGTATATACAAAACTGCGTTTACAATAGTAATTTCTTTTTTAAAGGAAAATTTATGCTTTTGCATTTTCAGTGCAATTTTTACACTTTTTTCAAATTAATCAGTTAAAATAAAGTTTGTATATCTGAAAAACAGGAAATAAATGATATAATAGCTAGAGCATTCAAATGATTATAATATATCTCGAAAAGGAGCACTATGGATATTCAATTAGATGGGAAAAAACAATTTACTTTAAAAAATAATATGTATTTCATCATGAAATGTTCTCCAATATTTTTTTGGAGTTTTATGTTACTCAACCTGGTATTTACTTTATATAATCTTTATTTGTTTTATTTCAAAACATTTTTATCGACTAACTTTATTCCGGCCAGAATCCTGTTTTCTGTTCTGTTAGGACTTTTGATTGCTGTTTCATTTCCCATATCATTTAATTTTATATATACTTTTTACTTGAATTATATGAGAAGAATTTATGCTAATATAGCTGTTCCATCAGAACTGAGAATCCATTATGGTTTAACCGAAATTCAAATCATAACAGAATCTTCCGTATTTCATATTTCTAAGGATATTTTATTCTCAACAAAAAAGATGCATTACAAAATAACAAATAGAGGCATCTATTTTTTCTTTGATACTCAAGTCTTTTTTTGCTTTATATCAAAAGAACAAAATGGATATTTTAATTTACTTCAAAACATAAAAAAGATGAAAGAAGGTGTTTAAAATCAGAGGTAAAATTATAAACCCAGAACCCTTTAATAAGAATCGCAAATTATTTTCGTATATATTACAATTTAAAACACTATCACTTTCCTTAATAAAAAAAGAACATACTAAAATAGTTTTACATATTTTTGTTTTTATTTTATTTTTCATGATTCCTGTATATATTGAAATACTGATATTAAAAAATGCTATTAATGCATTGCTTTTGATTACTATTTATCTTTTCTTTTTATATAAGAGAAGAAAGGTTGGAAAAGCTATGTCTCATTATAAAAACATTTCCATTCTCTCTGATGAAACAGTTATCTCTTTCCAAGAAGATTGCTTTTGTTTATCTACAGAAATAAGAACAATGGAGATACCTTATAATGATCCATATTTGAAAATTAGACTTCTATACAGCCAATTATGTTTTACTTGTTTTTGGGGTAAATTTTCGTTTTCGAAAAGCGATTTACTGGAAGGGAATTGGAATGATTTGATAAAATTTATAGAAAGAAAAAGCTACCTTTTAAAATAGTAGCTTTTTCAGAATGATATTTAATCAAATATAAATTTTATTAATTCTGTCTAATTGCAGATATTACTCTTTGAGCAATAATTTCCATTCCATATGCATTAGGGTGTCCATTTCCACTAATTTCAGCACCTAAGCTTCCAAAATCTAAACTACTGAGATCTACTAAATGACAATTTGAACGTTGGCTTACGACTAAGCCAATGCTATATGCAACCTTACTTACATGATCGGTTTTATTAGACACTAACCATCCATTATATGGGGTGATACAATATATTTGTACATCACTTCCATATGTTCGTGTAATGGAGTCTACTAAATCTGCATATGATAATGTAAATCTATTCCAGTAATTTATAGGATCTGTGGAATTAAAATCCGTTATACATGCATCATTTGTTCCTCCAAACAGAAGTATTGTATCTGGTTTAGCAGATCCAGATGTATTTCCTAAATCATTAATTCTAGCTGATTGATCGAAATATGTAGCAGCATATCCATCATTATAATTTGCAACTCTGCTAGCACCAATAGAATCATTTGACATAATTTGAGCATTAAAACTGTTAGCCACTTTCATCCACCAAGTGTCATTTAAAGAATCTACACCAGTACTAGCATATGGATATGGATAGAAAGGTGTGGTAGTGTTAGTAACATCATTAGAATGATACCCACCAGGATTGTAAAATGAGGAGATACTATCTCCCATAATAGATATTTTCATTGGCGTTGCAGCTTTTACCTCTTTTGCCCCAAACCCCATTGTCAATGCACATACCATGCAAAGACCTAGTACTAACGAAACTGCTTTTTTGAACTTCTTTGAAGTTCCACTTAAAACTGCTTTCATACTCTTTTCTCCTTTATGCTTGTTTTTTTGTATTGAAACAACAAGATTCGTTGTCATTTCCTTAATTATTAATCATTATCATATACAATAAAGCCTGTGCTTTGTTCAGCAAGAAGATTTCCATCTGAATCATATACTGCAAAATATGCAGAGTATACTGCTTGTTGCAAATTTGTTGCTTGTTCCCATAAAGCAGCTCCTGACGATAATTTATATAATCCAGAATCAAAAATCAAAGCATCACTTCCCGTTTTTTCGAAATTTACAACTCGTATTCGGTACTGTAGTTCCTGGTCTACATTTTTGTTGGTTTCAATTCCAAACAATCTCGATTTGGAATCATTTTTTGAGATACACGTTCCTTTTATGGTAACTGGATCATTATGATAATTTATAGTTGCTCCGTATAACCTACAATCATTTTGTGAATCTTGAATTGTCATAATATCACATCGAATGGTGTAATCGCTTGCTGATTTTTCATCGCTTGGAATCCAGTCAATCGCATTTGGGATAGTACTCCAATCACATAACACTTTCTCTGCATTTGTTGCAAGATTTTTTTCTATCCAGCGATATTGTAAAGCACTTGAATATAATCCATTGGATGGAAGGTTTGCAGCTATATGTAATTTTAGCGCTCCTGGATTTGATATAGAAAGACTAGGTCCTCCCGTATATAATATTTTGCATGTCCATTTTGAAAGACTTGTATAATTTGAATTGATATAGTTTCTGATATCTTCTATTTCAGATGCACCGAGATTTTGATCCATATCGATAAATGCCTGATATACTTTTCTTTTTTTTCCTGAATCTGAGACAAGTCCTAAATGCAGATTTGCATATTCCAAACTGCTATTTTCATCTTTATATTTTATAAACATAGTTCCATCTACCATGGGATTATTTGCAGCAGCCTCATAAGTGTAAATGAGTTCAGCCGCCTGCTTATATTGTGCGTCTGCAGAGTTATCCCATGCATTAAATCCTTGTTCTGATAAAATGATATGATGCGACTTCCCATAGATATTGCTAATATAATCAGTAATGACACTTAAATTTGCACCACATACATATGGAGAATCCGCTCCATAACTTAAACTACTTGTGTCTGCTTGCTCCCACATCCTTGTATTACTATTAAAAGTTGGTGAAAAAGCATGAAATGCAACTCTCCAGTCATTTGTTCCTTCATATTTAGCAAACTCATTCAAAAAATCTTTTGCTCCTATACTATCGGCATCTTTGTAGTTCCATCTGCTGGTAAGCGAAATATAAGCTTTTGAATTCGGTGAATTTGTCATCATTCTTTCATAAAATAGATTAAATTCATATGCATATATAAACGCATTCATAGCAAGATCTGTTGTTCCTGTATAGTTATATGGGGATGGTACATCCACCTCATTGCCTATGATAAAGTTTTGAACAAAGCAATCTTTTTGTCCAAAATATTTTGTGAGATAATCAAACATTGCTTCAAGCGTAGCTTGTGTCTGAGAATCCCGTGTATTCAGAGCATAAAAACTGTGTGTTGAATCACATTGTCCTTGGGCGTCTGGCCATATTAATGATTTAGTAAAATTATATACGCTCGTATCCGAACTATTTGGTTTTGAATACAACAATACCAGAGATATAGCTGGACTTTGACCATTCACTTTGTATTCCGAAGCAGAACGAATATAATTGATCTTCTCTCCCATATTTTCTATATAGCTACGATCAAACGTATAGGTTACACCATTATATGTATATTTCACTGCATTGGCTGCAGTTGAACTTTGGTTGATATTTACCATTCCTAGCATATCAAAATTCAATAATATGTGATGTACTTTTAACGCTGAAATATCAGAATCTTCATCAGAAGAAGACATTTGAATACCTTTTTTATTACTTGAATCTGGATTTAAAACACACGTTGAATCTGACTTTGAGTAAGCTGCAGGATTGAAATTTTTGACATCAGCTTTTACAGTCTGTGACTGAAAACCAAAGATAAGAATTGTTGCATAACAAAACAGAGCAATTTTCATCACTTTCAGAATTATTTTCATACGTTCTCCCCTTATGTTTAATTTTGATAATCAAAGTTTAGCAGTTTGCTTATTGTTTGTAAATAGCAAATTGATTAAATATTATATGTATTATTAAAATAATGTAATATTATAAAATAAAATAAATGATATACACATATGTGCATATCATTTAGAAGGAATAATATGATATTTCGAGCATTAATGTCTAAAATATATTTGAATACATTTCAACATACTAAAACTCATAAAATGTAATTGCGATACAGGCTATAGCCGTTAAAAATTCATACTATTTCATGTGAATTAGCCACATAATGAAATACTAGTTGTTAGATGTATCTCTTAAGATAAAAGTACACAGGAAGCCAACAAATGCTACAAAAATAGTGAAAAAGAAAACATCGTGTATAGAATTGGCTAATACGAGCTTGGCTTGCAGATAAACTTTATCAAAATAGTTAATATATGGATTTGGAACGTGGGAACGTATATTTTTTATGTTTTCTGTATTTGATATAATCTGAGGATTCACAAGTAAATGCTGTACAGTTGCTGGGAGGTGCTGCATATTTAAGTTTTTAAAACCATTTTTAAGTGAGCTGGACATAATAGCCCCCATAATTGCAGAGCCAATGGTTCCTCCCATATTTCTGAAAAACATAACAGCAGATGTGACAGATCCGATTTGTTGTCTCGGAGCTGCATTTTGCGCAGTTACGTTTGCAATTGGCATACTCATCCCAACACCAAATCCAAGAATCAGCATAAAGCATACGGCTTGAGAATTAGTAGAGTTCATATTTAAAGTAGAGAGGAAATATGCACCGAAAGCCATTACAGTAAAAGATAATGCTGAAAAAAGTTTTGCCTTTTTGAATTTTGAAACAAGGTTACCGAATATATTGCTGGAAACAAGAAGGGCAAGCATCATAGGTACTGTTACAAGGCCTGAAGTTGTTGCTGTTGAACCAATAATTCCCTGGATAAAATACGGCAAATACATAATGGCAGAGAACATAAGAATTTGGGAAAAGAAAGCAATCAGAAAAGAAGCCGTGATGTTTCGGTCATGAAAGAATGCCAAGGACATAATCGGATTTACAGCTTTCTTTTCAACAACAATAAATACAATCAGCATCAGGAATGAAAAAAGAAACATTCCGATACAAGGAACTGATGTCCAGGCAAATTCATTTCCGCCCATACTTAAAGATAACAGCATGGGTACAAGTGCTAAAAAAACAGATCCGATTCCAGCAAAATCCAGTTTTGTGTTTATCTCTTTGGCACGGAAAGAAGGCATGGCATAAATCAGGATTGCCAGAGCGATTAATCCAAGAGGAATGTTCATATAAAAGACCCATCGCCAGCCAAAATGGTCTGTTACAAATCCTCCAGTAAGTGGCCCAAGGATACTGGATAAACCATACATAGAAGTAACGATTCCGGTATACTTTCCTCTCTCGGCGGGTTCAAATAAGTCGGCAACGATTGTGAAAACACAAGATACAATAATTCCGCCACCAATCCCTTGAATTCCTCGAAAACTGATTAACTGTATTATAGTTTGTGACATGCCACATAGCATAGATCCGATTAAAAATATAGAAATACCTGAAATTATTAGCGGCTTATGTCCATATAGATCGGCAATTCCACCGCATACAATAATTGCTAACGTGGAGCATAAAACATACATTGTAAAGGGCCAGGAATATTTGCTCATTCCTCCAATTGATTCAATTATTTTTTTCATGGAAGTACTGACAACAGTAGAATCCATGGAAGATAGAAGTAAACTTGCCATAATTCCAATCAGTATTAGTAAGGTTCTGGTTTTTGATTGAGGTTTCATTTTTTACGCCTTTCTAAATATAATTTTTTGCGTTTATATTACAGTAACAATAGGTGAAGCAGTTCTCTTACAATGAACTAGAGCTTACAGAAGTAGGACATATTGGTGTAAATTATATTGATATAAAGTATATTGGTGTAAAGTATACTATAAAGGCAAAAAAGTAAGCCTTTCGGCTTAGGTGATAAAAATAAGAGATATCTTCAGACCCATGAGATTTTGAACAAAAGGTCTAAAGAAAGTCTTATAGTGTATTTTAAGTAGAATTGATTATTCTTTATGGTCTTCATAGATTGGTTTAAAATCCTCTATCCACTGATCAAAGACTTCATACATTCTAATATGAAGATCTATAATAGACAAAGCAAAAACAGAGGCCTCTCCTTTTAAATCCATTTGTTTTTTGATACCATCTAATTTTTCTTTGATGTTAATATGAAGATTTTCAAGCATTTCGGTGCCCTCTTTTTTATCAACAGAACTTAGATTGGTAACAAAGGAAGCAAATTCGATGTAGACCATACCAGGATTATCGGAACATTCTTTCATCAGCTGCATAAAATAATCTTTGCCTTTATCATTTATGGTATAGATTGTTTTTTCCGGCATACTTCCGTCACGCACAGTTTCACCATCAATATAGCCTGTCTGATTCAATTTAAGCAGATTCTTATAAATTGCAGGTGAACTTAATTTGGTCCATGCTTTTACATTTCGAAATTCTAATATTTTTTTCATTTCGTAAGCATTCAAGGGTTGTTTCATCAAAAGACCTAATAGAATTATATTTACGGTAGACATACTTTACCTCCACATACTAGTATACTTTACACTAGTGTATCGTATATCTGTGTGTTACATTTGTCAAGTCTGTTTTTAATAAAAATAATCCATATCTGATTCTAATAAAATAATCCATAACTGTTTTTCACAAAAGGGATCAAAAGGAATAAGTTCTTATAGATATTAGTATTCCTTCGGCAGTACCTTGATATCGTACATATTTTTGAAATCATCCAAATCTTTTTCGCTTTTAATCAGCATAACTTCTTCGAATTTCCCAGTATGCAGATTTTTGAAGCCAGCAATTTTTTCTCCATTACAAATGCTGCATTTTAGAACAGGACGCTGTAATTCTTTATCATATGTCTTTTCTATTGGTTGTTTATGAAATCCAAACATTACAAAAACTCCTTATATCTTTATTTTAGAAATGAAAAAAGTAATAATAGAAACCAGCCCGCCTAAAGAAGTGCCCCAGATTAAATCTATAATCGTAATTTTAAGTGGCCAATCTTTTAATGTGGCAAGGTTCGTTAAATCATATGTTGCATATGTTATGAAACCAAAAAACATTCCAGCAAATAAAGCGTATTTCCAACTATCTTTTGTTAAAGCAGGATCAATAACGAAAAAGACAACACCTGTAATAAAAATCAAATAGAATAAAATGGCAGCAATCCAATTTGGATGAGAAGTCATAATATAGCCGAGTTCCTTCTGATACATGTTTTTTGCTACAATCACAAGCCAGCACATGTCAATAAGAACAAATATGACGAGTGCAATGATATATGTTTTGATAAATCCCATTAAAAAACGCCTCCTTTGGCTGCCTTACGTGGGAACCATGGTATAAATGGACTGGTTCTTTTTTTGTAAGCTTCAAAATCTTTACGACCTTCATATTTCTTTTCAAGAAGCCGTACACCGGATACAAAGACAAGGAAAAAGGTCATCAAAGCGGGTCCGACAATAATCCATACGCTCTGGATATCTGTAATTGCGATCAAAAAAACACCAAACCACATAGCAGAATCCCCAAAGTAATTCGGATGTCTTGTAAATGACCACAGGCCTTTATCCATGATTTTTCCTTTGTTTTTTGGATTTTTTTTAAACTGTTTTAACTGATAATCGCCATAGGATTCAAAGAAAAATCCTATGCCCCAAAGGCAAACACCAATCCAATTATACCAATACACCTTCTGATTTGTGGTATTACCATATATGACAGGCAATGTTACAACATACTGGATTAGCATTTGCAAAAAATAGACAAAAACAAATGCTTTTAGCAAGACAAGTTTGTCCCCCCAGCGTTTACGCATATCTGTATATCGATAATCTTCTGGCTTTCCCAGATTTCGTCTTGCAATATGATAGCTTAATCTTGTTCCCCAAATGACAATAAGGATAGTAATTAATCCACCTTTTAATCCAGCATCCGGGTTTCTAAAAAAGGTATATAACGCAGAAACGATAAAACCTAATCCCCATCCAATATCTACAACAGAATGGTTTTTCGTAACCTGTCCAATGATAAAAAAAACAACAAAAAAAGTAAAAAGAAGAATAAATGTTTCCAGATACATACTATGAGACCTCCTCTTTTAATAAATAGGATATCGCAACAGCTCCATCACCAGCGCTGATTGCAATAATTGATGATGTTTCCATGATATATGCAGGTTCAAATCCAATGATACCAGTCATTGTTTTTGCAAGCTCTTTTGCGCCAGGCTCATTGTTCACATGGACAATATTGTATTCTTCTATCTGATGTCTTTTTAAAGTTTTTTGTATGTGCTGTATGATTTTTTTATTACTTCCGTTTATGGAAAATGCGATAGATTCAAGGATTCCATTCCCCTCTGCATCCAGAGAAACTATAGGCTTCATCCCGATTTGTTTTGCAATTTTTCCGATTCTTATATTAAGACGTCCTGATTTGATCATATGGTCTAAATTTCTGACCTGAACGAGTATTTTGCTTTTCCTGATATCGTGCTCGACCTGAGAAACAATTTCCTTATGAGTCAGACCCTCTTTTATATATTGGGCACATTTTTTTACAAGCAGTCCCTGAGCTCCAGAATTTTGCCTGGTATTTATGATACTTATTTTTACTGATTTATCTGCGTATTTTTTTGCCTCATTTATAAAATTGTTATAAGTACCACTTAACTTTTTTGAAACAGTCATCACAATAATTGAAGTGTAATAAGTAGATAAATAATCAAATAGGTTTTCAATATGTTTTGGGCTTGGCTGTGATGATGTAGGCAACTCTTTTTCCATCTTTGTCATTTCCAGCAAATTTAAGGGCCATATTGTCAGCTTATCCAGATACGTGATATCTTTATATAGAATACCAAGATGAATTACCTGAATCTGCTCTTCATCAATCAGTTCTTCTGGAAGATCAGCAATACTGTCGGTTATAAGTACGATATTGGATTTCCTATGATTTACGACAGATTCCTGTTTGAAAATGTCATCCACCTTTTGATAAATAACGCTTCCCTGCTGATACAAATATCGAAATACTCCGGCTGGATCATTCGTGTGTATATGAATTCTACATTTTAGTGTACTGCCCGCAACGACAGTAAATCCTCCCATATGCTTTAGATTCTGCCTTATTTCTTCTAAATTCAAAGAATCGCTTTCCAACAGGCATTCTGTACAATAGCGATAACAATCGGAATTAGAATGAGATATTTTTGCTGTTAATTCTTCAAAATCATCTGCTTCATCTTTTAATATTTCAAGATTAAAGTTTTCTTTGCTTCTTATATAATATAATGCTCCTTCAATAAAATAGGTAAAGCCCTTGGCTCCCGAGTCTACGACATTTGCCTTTTTTAATACAGGTAATTGTTCTTTTGTTTTATCTAATGCAAGTTCTGTTTTTTTAAATGCAGTGTGAAAAATATCTTCTATAGAATCTTTATTTAAACTTTCATCGGATAATACTCTTCCCCACTCTCTCATGATTGTTATGATTGTACCTTCTATAGGGACTTCGATGGCATCATATGCGTATTGCGCGGCACACATGCTTGCATTCGCATAGGCACTAATAGAAATGCTTTCACCATCCTCAATCGTTTCCCCAAGACCTCTGAAATATTGGGCAAAGATGATGCCAGAATTTCCCCTTGCACCATATAAAGCAGCATCTGCTATAGATTCCAAAGTTTCTTTGACAGTAATATGATATTCAGATTTTTGAATAATTGCTCGCATCATAGAGGCTAAGTTACTGCCAGTGTCTCCATCCTGAACTGGAAAAATATTAATTTTGTTTAGTATTTCTTTATTTAGAATTACATTGTATGCACCTTGTATGAAGGAATTATATATTTGCTTACTTGTCATTTGCATCTCATCAACCATCCTTATCATTTTTTAAAATAAAATCAGGTTTATCCATAATCAACAAAGACTTGATAAATTTTAAATACACAAGTAATTATATAACATGTGTCAATATATTTCCATTTATATATTTAATAATACAAAATAATCTTTAGTAAATTGAAATATGACTGTTATTAACGAAAATAAGGACGCAATATGTTCTTAATGTTTTAAATTACTGAGCCAGGTTTCTTTTCCCAGACATGCGACATGTTCTGTTATGCGTTTCTTTAATAAGAAGCACTCAACATTCTCATTTGTATGGTGATACACAAAACCACACTTATCCTGTACACGTTTTGACTTTTCATTTCCATCGAAGTATGCACACCAGATTTTACTTAAGCCTAAATCTTCAAATCCGTGTCGAATGAGTTCATTTACTGCTTCTGGCATGATACCCATTCCCCAAAAAGGTACACCAACCCAACAACCAACTTCACCTTCGTTATCAAGAAGTCCTAAATTACTTGCCTTTCCAAGTACCATGCCAACACTTCCAATTATTTTTTTGGATTCTTTTAAGACAACAGCGTATGTTTCCGTTTCAAATTCAGCACTTTTTATGAGCTTGCGACTATATTCCACACTTTTATGTGGTTCCCAACCGGCACTTAATCCCACAAGTGGATCTTTTGCATATTCATATAAGTCTTTTGCATCGGAATATTTCCATTGACGCAAAAGTAAACGTTTTGTTTCTAACATAAACATCTCCTACTATTTTTTTATAGTGTATAATTTTTTATTTGATTATTAATATGTGATTTAAGCGTTAACGAAATCATGTAAAATAAGTTTTGTGATAGCCTATTTATATTCTAGTAGTTTGCATCCGGCCATACAAGACTTTTCCAGTAGGATATAATAATAAAAAAAGGACTAATAACAAGAAAGTTCTGTTGCTATAAAGTCCTTATGCTTTATGGAAAAAATAATATATGTTAAATGGTCTTTGCAATAGATTCAATAAATTTTACTGTAGTATTATAAAATACAATCATTTTCATTAAAAAAGCATCCTTCTATTCTATATAAAAGAAAGATGCTTTTTAATATTTTTGTAGGAATATGAAAAAACGCTATACCTTAAATTTTGAAACCTGTTCTTCTAAGTGATTTGCAATCAATGCCTGATTCTCCATGGCAGCATTGCTTTCATTCATAACATCTTGTATCGTTGACAAACTGTCATTAATTTCTTTTGTTGAACTTCTCGTATCATCTGAAATGACAACAACTTTTTGAAAAAGATGTTCGATTTTTGATATGGAAGAATCCATCTGCGAAGATGATTGTTCTACAAGTCCCGCCATCTGATTCATTAATTTTGCATCTTCCTGGTACTGTGAGCCTGTCAGAAGAAGCAACTCATAATCCTGTCTGACATTGTGGTTTAAATAATCCAGAACATCTGTTGCACTGATAGAAAGATTTTCAAATACCTCTTTTACCTGTCTTACAATTTCCTCAACATTGGAAATTGCCAAAGTAGACTGCTCTGCTAATTTTTTTACTTCGTCGGCTACAACCGCGAATCCTTTTCCATTTTCACCAGCTCTTGCGGCTTCTATAGAAGCATTTAATGCTAGCAAATTTGTCTGACTGGAAATATCTTTGATTGTTTCTGATATTACTTTTATCTCTTCTACTACTTTACCAGCTTCAATTGCCTTTTCGATATTGTATTTTTTTTGTTCGTGTGTCGTTTGTGCTTTTTCCAAAGATTGGGCCACTTTATTTTGCATATTAGTTGCACGCAGTTCCATTTCCTGTGAAGCTTTCAGACCATTTTCTACGTGATTCGTAAGAAGATTTTTCACTTTTGAAAATTCATCCACAGAATTTCCGGCTAATCCAGTTACTTCGGATAGATCCGATGCTTCTCCCAATAATCGGTCAGATACTTCATGAATTATATGGATATTAGAAAAAGAATGTTGCATCTCTTCTCTTAATTCATAGGAAGACTCATTCATTGTTTTTGTATTTACAATGACATCGGAAAAAAGCAAACGCATATTTTCTGATGCTTTATCTAGTGCCTGTCCCAGTCGGCTGATTTCATCTTTTCCATGAAAATCTAGTTTCTGGGATAAGTCACCATTTCCAAGTTTTTGAGTACATTGTAAAACTTTTTTCAGACGCTTCAATACTAATTTATCGTATAAATATACGATGATAAAAACAATAATAATAATATTTACGATGGCAGAAAAAAACATGCCTACCGTCCCGTCTAAGAAATAAGTACTCATACCAAGGTGCTTTAAAGCGGTTTTTCCCCTTGAAATAGCCATATTAATACCCTGGCCAATATAGGAACTAAAAACCTGAACAAGAACAATCGCTATAATTAGTTTAAATTTAATGGAATAAATGGTTGCATTAAAAACTTTTTCTTTTGCTGTCATACAAAATCTCCTTATAATTTTTATCTTTTATAAATGCCCTGTAACACGATATAACTCATTGCGTTTAGTGCGATATGAAATTCGTAACCAGATTGTATCATTGTATTGTAATCTAAAAGTTTTTTAAGAGTTTCTTTTAGCATAATTTTTAATATGGTAGTATCAACTGCTTCTATTTCTTTTTTTGAAATACCTTCTTCTAAAAGAATCATAAAATCATCCCATGTGTTGTCCAGATAATCATCCATTTTTTCGCCAAGTCTGGGGTAATACTGTTTTAAATCATCTAGTTGATGGATAAGAGCACTTATGCTGTATACATCGGGAACATTATTTAAATATAATCCAATACGTTCCCGAATCGACAGGGACTGATTTTCTAAAATTCTATGATCAGATTCCCGCATATTTTGAAAAACAAAATCAATTGTTTTCTCCAAAATGACATCTTTACTTGGAAAATAAGCATAAATGGTTCGCTTACTTGTTTTCAATTCTGTTGCAAGATCAAGTGTAGTAAAATGTATTCCTTTTTCTTCAAATAATTTTAAGACGGCAAGTAATATTTTTTCTTCTATCATAGGTTTTCTCCCAATCATCATCGGTACCACATTATTGATTATAGTACCATAATATTTTTTATTCGCCACTTTGTCAATGAAAAAGACCGTAATTTTTTCTAAAATAAATATAAACCCGAATTACGATATAAGAATAAAATATTCACAAATGATTTTTATTTTATAAGAAAAATGATATTATTTTTATAAATAGAGAGATTCCGATTATATGCAATTTATTAGGCAATTACGGAACTATGTAAAACATTTGATATATTAGGTGAATTTGCCAAAAAGAATGGCGACTTGCCACCGCACTTAAGCCTTCGTTTGGTAATATTCACTTTAAAATTTAGTATAAAATGAGTTTCGTATACGTCTAATGCCATTTAAGATGAGGAGATGATAAAATGAGTTTCTTTGTTGATACAGAAATTATTGAAATTAATTTAAAAAAAATAGTTAAAATTCCTTTTGAGGTCAGTGATTTATTTCCTTCTCGAGGTATGGTCATGGCAAACATAAAGCTTTCTTCCTTTTGGATAACAAAAGCTTTAGAACCAGATGGAAAAGGAAGCCATTGGTTTGAACTAGATGCTGCAGACGGCAAGAAACTGGATGTTTCGATGGGGAAAAAACTCCAGTTCGAAATAGAAATCATAGATGACTGGATGGAACCTCCAATGCCAAAAGACTTTAGAAAGAAAATGAAAGACATGAATTTAGATTTAAAATGGGACTGTCTCACGGTTAAGGCTCGCTGGGACTGGATTCGCTGGATACGTGCAACGAATAATCCCAAAACCTGTAAAAAAAGAATGGAAGTTGCCTGTTCCAAATTGCAAAAAGGTGATAAAAGACCTTGCTGTTTTGACAGAACCAGGTGTACGATACCGGAAGTATCAACATCAGGTATATTAAGAATATAATGTAGTGTATTTGGGTAAAAATAAATCTTACAGTTCACCTTCTCCATTTTGGATTAGATCACTATAGTAACCTTTTTTCTGCATCAATTCATCATGATTCCCGATTCCTTGTACTTCTCCATGTTTTAAAACGATAATAATATCTGCATTACGGATAGTGGAAAGTCTGTGTGCAATGATTAATGTTGTTCGTTCTTTTGTAACATGGTTGATTGCATTTTGAAGGAGAATTTCTGTTTGGGAATCAATATTTGCAGTGGCTTCATCTAAAACAAAAATCACAGGATTATGTACAAGTGCTCTGGCGATGGAAATCAATTGCCTCTGTCCAGCAGAAAAAGCATTTCCTCTTTCCTGCTCTGGATGTTTGTGCGTTTGAGCATATTCCAAAGCAAAATCTTTTACATAAGATAGTTTCATTGCATTTTCTATTTCTTCTTCATCAATCGTATCATTTAGAACAATGTTTTTTTCGATTGTTTCTGAAAATAAAAATACATCTTGTAGTACTACGGCTATATTTTTTCTTAGATCACGTTTTTTATATGCATTTATATTAATTCCATCAATTAGAATTTCACCTTTCTGAACTTTATAAAAGCCACTTAAAAGACTGATAATCGTCGTTTTACCAGCACCAGTTTCTCCTACAAAGGCTGCTGTCTGTCCTTTTTTTAGCTGAAAGCTGATATCCTTTAAAATCCAGTCATCTTCGTTATAAGAAAACCATACATGTTTAAATTCAATGTTTCCCTGCAGCTGATCAATTCCAATTCCAGCATCTAAATCTTCCAGATTTTCTTTTTCATCCAATAGCTCAAAAATACGGTCAGCTGAAACAAGTGCAGCCTGAATGGTTGTATAGTTGTCTGCAATGTCTGAAATAGGATTAAAAAAGAGTTTTATATAATTTGTAAATGCATATAGAACACCAATGCTTAATGTATGCGAAGCAATCTTTCCCATTCCATACCATAGCAAAAGGGCAACGGAGAAGCTTTGGAAAACATCTGCCGCTGGTTTTAAAAAACTATTCATCCATACCTGAAATCGTGTTGCATCAAAATATCCGTTATTTAAGTTTAAAAACTCTTCTTTTTTTTCTTTTTCACCATGAAAAATCTGAATCAGTTTCATACCAGATAAACTCTCGGCCATGAAACCATTTATCTTACCTATCAGGCTTTTTGTTTTTACAAAATTATTTTTGATTTTAGATTTTAAGAGAAGAACAATTGCATACATGATTGGAACAACACTAAAAGAAACGAATGCCAGTCTCCAATGAAGCATTAACATTGTGTATACAATACCAATAATCATAAAAACATCCTGAAATAAACTGATCAAAACATCTGTATAGAGTTCGCTTAATGCTTCCACATCATTTGTTGCTCTTGTTATAAGGCGACCCGAAGATGTTTTATCCAGATAAGAAAGCGGTAATAGCTGAATTGTTTTAAAAACATTTCCACGCAATTTTTTAATGATTTCCTGACCAGCTTTATTTATGAGCATTACCTGTGATATGGAAAAAAAACTATCCATTGCTACAGCCACAAAATATAAGATACCCATAGTTGCAATAGAGTAAAATCCTGTCTGCACCACATGTTTTGTTAAGAAATCATCAATTACAACTTTTAAAATATAAGGTTTTACCAATTGAGCTGCATTTACAAGTAATACACAGATGGAAGCAAGAACTATTTTTTTGGTATGAGGTCTGGTTAATGCCAAGAGCCTTTTTAACGTGTTTGTTTTAAGAGGCTTGGCTTTCAAATTTGTTGTATCTGTGCTGAGACATGTAGATATCATAGTATGCCCCTTTCTTTTCAAGTAATTCGGAATGTGTTCCCTGCTCGATTATTTTGCCATCATCCAGCACAATGATTTTATCTGCATTCATAACGGCTGATATTCGAAGAGCAACAATAATCGTTGTTTTATTTTCGCGCACTTTCTTAAGATTATGGATAATTTCAGATTCCGTAATAGTATCTATCGCGGAAAGGGCATCATCTAATATAAGAATATCTGGATTTTTTAGTAATGCTCTGGCAATTGATATTCTTTGTTTTTGACCACCGGAAATATTAATACCTTTTTCACCAAGTATTGTGTGAAATCCATCTGGAAAATTTTTAATACTGTCATAGACACAACAGTTTTTAGCAGCTTCTTCTACTTCTTCATCGGAATAAATATCTTTAAAAAAGCGGATGTTATCCAGAATGGATGTATGAAACAGGAAATTATCCTGTGGTACAAACCCAAAACTGTTTCTTAAACCAGTTAACTGGCATTGATTGATATCGGTACCATCAAAATAAATTTTGCCAGAAGGCACATTATACAATTTTAATAATAGATTTATAAGTGTAGTCTTTCCAGAACCCATTTTTCCGACAATACCAAGCGTACATCCATCAGGAATGGAGAGATTAATATCTTTTAAAACCTCTTTTTCGGAATCTGAATAAGAGAAAGACAGATTATTTATTTCAATCGGGCCTTTTACAGATGTTTTTATACAATGCTCTGGTTCTTTTATGTCAGGAGTGACGGTAAATATTTCGTTTAATCGGCCAAGAGAAGCCATTCCTCTTTGAAATATTGTCATAATCCGACCAATGGAAATAACTGGGTTTATAATCATAGTAAGATAGCCATTGAAAGCAACGAATTTTCCAAGTGAAATTGTCCCATCTAAGACCATATTCCCTCCAATAATAAGATTTAAAACAAAACTTATCGTAAAACAAAGTTCAATCATAGGTGAGAGATATGCAGAAATACGTATCATATCCATATTTGATTCGGCCATCTGACTATTTAGTGTTTCAAATTTTTCAACTTCTTTATCTTCTTGTACATAGGCTTTAATTACCCGAATTCCACTTATGTTTTCCTGTACACGGTCTGAAATAAGAGAAAAATTTTCCTGAACTTTTTTAAAACGTTTTCGTACAAGTTTTCCGATGTGAAACATAAAAAAAACAATGATTGGAACGGGTATTAATGCAAGAAGTGTAACCTTAATGTTTATGGAGCGGGTCATAGAATAAATGGAAATGGCACATATTACAACTCCATTGATTGCCATGGCTGTTGCAGGACCAAAGGTCATTCGAACAGCATTGATGTCATTGATTGCATATGCGATAAGATCGCCAGCTTTTCTTTTTATATAAAACTCAGGTGATAAGATCAAAAAATGGTCAAACAATTTTTCGCGAAGATCACATTCTAATTTTCTTCCGTTTCCCATTACCATATTTCGCCAGATATGCGTACTTGCAAATGTTCCGATTGCAATTAGCAGGATATAGCCGATTTTTGTGTAGACAGATGAAAAACGAAAATGATCCTCTTTTAATATATCAACGGTATCGCCCAAGACTTTGGGAAAAAGTGTCTGAATATAAGAAGTCAGTAACATAAAAAAGATACCAATCATATATGAAATCTTATGTTTGTTAAAAAAATCAAGTAATATTTTTTTACCCATGTGCTATCTCCATTTCACTTACTGACAAAAAATTGCTTGCCATAGGATTCTCCTTCTAGAGGGTGATGACAGATTTATTTGTTAAAATTATTTGCTGTTTATTATATCATAAATTTATACGTTTGAATGTGGAAGATTTTTTGTATTGAGTAATTGAAATATGAACTAGAAGAATGTATACTGACAAAAGCGAAAAAAATATTTACGCTATTTCTTGACAAATTCAAACAATATAATTCATGAGAGGCAGGATAATAATATGAAAAAAGAGAATACAGTAGTGACAATTCGGGAATTTTCAAAAGATGACTGGCCATTTGTAAAGGATATTTATCAGCAAGGGCTAGATTCGAATATAGCTACATTTCAAACGGAATGCCCTGATTTTGAAGAATGGGATAACGGACATATTAAGGATTGTCGTTTTGTTGCTGTATTTGAAAATAAGGTGGTAGGTTTTGCAGTACTTTCATCCACTTCGAAACGTGAAGTATATAAAGGCGTTGTAGAAGTGAGTATTTACCTTGATTTATCCTATACAAAGAAAGGTATCGGGGGAAATTTATTACAGCATCTTATATGCGAATCAGATAAAAAAGGATATTGGTCATTATATTCCAGTGTAATAGAAATAAATAAAGCCAGTATAGCACTTCATCATAAATGTGGGTTTCGAGAAATCGGATATCGGGAAAAAATTGCAAAAGACAGGTTTGGCAACTGGCATAATACGGTGTTATTTGAAAGAAGAAGTACTTTCATATAAGAAATAAGGTAGTAAATATGACATATTTTACTAAAAATAATAGCATAGTATAATCATAAAATGACATATGACAAAAAATCAATATGATATCAGACGATAATGGATGAACTTATGGAGGCAAGGAATGAAAAGATGGAATCGAAAAGATTATAAAAATATTAGTATTTTTATTTTGTTTTATCTATTTTTGGTTCTTTTTTTTACAAGAGGAAAATATTATTATGGATCTAATATTGACTGGCAAAATCAATATTGGGTGTTTGCAGAATATTTTCGGAATTTATTTTATCAGACACATCAGTTAATACCTAATTTTGCTTTTCATTTGGGCGGGGGACAGAATATCTATAATTTTTCTTACTATGGCCTTTTAAATCCCATTATTTTAATTTCTTACCTGCTTCCACAGATAAAAATGATTGATTACATTATGTATGCCAATATTTTTATTGTAATAGTCACAATTATTCTGTTTTATAGGTGGATTTTAGAAAAGGGATATGAAAATAAAGTAAATTTCCTTATTACATTTATATTTGAATGTGCAGGCCCACTCATTTACCATAGTCATAAACAAATTGTATTTATCGATTACTTTCCCTTTTTGATTATGGGTTTAATCGGAATAGATATATTTATAAAAGAAAAAAAGCCACTCTTACTTATTTTGAGTACTTTTCTGATGATTCTAACCAGTTATTATTATAGTGTTGGTGGTACGCTTGTATTCGTATGCTATGCTACGTATTGTTTTTTGAAAAAAAATGATGTTTTTAGTAAAAAGAAATTTTTGATTTTTATGACAAAAATATGTTTGTCGATAGGGATAGGGATTCTCATGTCCTCTGTTTTGCTATTACCTACATTAGCGGCTCTTTTAAACGGAAGAACTAAAAGTGTTCATACTTCTTTGTTTCAGATATCTATGTTTTTACCAAGTTTTTCTGCAACAAGTGTAGCATATAGTTCATATTCGTTGGGAATATCAGCAATTGCACTATTTGCAATTATAATAGGATTTTTTGAGAAAAAAAGAAGTATACAATTTCTTTCAATTATTCTTTCCATTCTTATTTTTATTCCAGTAAGCTGCTATTTACTGAATGGAACATTGTATTTAAATACGAAAGCATTTATACCTTTTATTCCTATTTTAACCCTTTCTATTGCTGAATGTTTCAATCAGATGTGCTGTAATGAGCAGAAATTGAATAAAAAAATATTTTTTATAAGTGCGGCAATATCTTTGATAATTGCGGCTATTGCGGTTAAAAATCTAATCAACATCGTTTTCTTGCTGGATATAGCAGCATGCATTTTCATTATATATATATCAAAAAAGTGGAATAAATTTTGGATTCTTGCCGTGTTTTTGATATGTTTGAGCACAGTAAAATGTTATGTCATAAATAGTGGGGATCATCTTTTAACCATTTCAGATGAAAAAGCAACCTTTTCCTCTTCCAATACAAATTTGATTAATGCTATTTTAAAGAAAGATAAATCTTTTTACAGATTTATGAATGATTTTAATGATACACTTACCTTTAATAAGATATATCAAAATAATTATTATGAAACAGGAGAATATTCTTCCCTGGAAAATCAAGGATATAGCAAATTGTATTATGAAGTATTTCATAATTCACGCAATTTTAGTAATAATCTGGTATTAAATCCAACGAAAAATATTTTCTTTAATCTTTACATGGGCAATAAATATTTTATTACAAATCATTCTGCACCAGTTGGCTATCAGTTAGTTTCTTCTAATGATAAAGAAAGCATTTATAAGAATGCGGATGTTTTTCCGCTAGGGTATGTAACTGACAAGTTAATGAATGAGAAAAGTTTTAAAAAACTGAGGTATCCATATCAGGAAGAAGCTTTGCTAAATTATGCAATCATAAAAGGAAGTTCAAAAGGATCCCCATCTGCTTCTGCTATAGAAAAACTTGCTGTAAAGAATATTGTCTCAGATTTCCAGTATGAAAATCTGAATTATGCTGAGGATAAAAAAAATTATAAAGTTATGGTGCCAAATAATGGTGGCAGTATGAATGTTCGTTTGAATAACAGATATAATATATTGATGATTTCATTTCATATGGACGAACAAAGTACGACAGATGATCTTTCGGTAACGATAAATGGTATAAAAAATACACTTACACATAAAAATTCTACATATCAAAATAATAATTACAACTTTTGCTATACAATATCTGCATCAACTCCCGTTGAAGCACTAAATATAGTCTTTTCCAAAGGCTTATACAAAATCAGCAATTTACAGGTATATGGTGTAAACTATAATGATATAAGCAATCTCTCAAAAAAAGTTGATCCTTTTATTCTAAATAGAAAGAACATAAAAGGAGATACTTTAAGTGGAAATATTACAGTAAGTAAAAATGGATATTTTGTATTGAACATCCCATATGATAAAGGATTTTCTATTAGAGTAGATAATAAAATCAGAAATTATGAAAAAGTGAATGCAGCATTTATAGGGTTTCCGATTGAAAAAGGAACTCATTCTATTATGATTAAATATGAGGCTCCCCTGCGAAAAGAGGGAATGTTTTTAAGTGCATTTGGAGGGATTGCGATGATACTAATTACTATATGGCAATACAAAAATCATTCCAGAAAATGAAATGCAACAAATGAAATATGAAATTCTCACATCAATATTTAAAAGAGAAAATGAAGAATAAAGAAATGATTTCTTAAGAAAAGGTGATTTACGCAAATTTACACAAAAAAGACACAAAAAAAACATGATATTCACTTATATAATATGTTGGAAGGTTTTAAGATTTTAAGGAGCGAAATCATGAAAAAGTGGAGTCGAATAGACAGCTTATGTATTAGTATTTTTATTTTGTTTTACATCTGCTTAATTTTAGCATTAACAAAAGGTCAGTATTTCTATGGGTCCAAAATTGATTGGGAAAATCAATATTGGGCATTTGCAGAGTATTTTCGAAATCTGTTTTATAAAACGCATCAATTATTCCCTAATTTTGCGATGAATCTTGGTGGCGGACAAAATATCTATAATTTTTCTTACTATGGATTATTTAATCCGATTATCCTGTTTTCCTACCTCCTGCCGATGGTAGATATGATTCATTATATTGAAGTGGCTAATATTGTAGTAGTCATTGCATCTACAATTCTTTTTTACATATGGGTTAAAAGAAATGGGTTTGACAGACACTTATGCTTTTTAACTACTTTTCTGTTTTTATGTGCTGGACCTTTGATTTTCCATAGTCATAAGCAAATTGTATTTATTGATTATATGCCATTTTTAATGATGGCTTTTATTGGTGTAGATATTTATTTTGAAAAAAAGAAATCAATGATATTTGTATTAGGTGTGTTTTTTATGATTTTAACAAGTTACTATTTTAGTATTGGTGGAATTTTCGCACTTGCCATTTATTGTAGCTTTAAATTTATAAAAGAAACAAACGAATTTCATCTGAAAGATTTTTTGCTATTTGCAAGTCAAATGCTTCTCCGTGTCATAACGAGTATAGCGATGTCTGCAATTTTATTAATTCCAACATTTTATGCATTAGTAAATGGAAGAAAAAATCAGTCCACAAGTCACTTGTTCGATCTTTCTATGTTTATTCCTGCGTTTTATACTGGTAAAATTGCATTTGATGCTTATTCGGTAGGTTTATCTGCAATAGTACTGATAGCACTGATTTCAGGATTCTTTTTAAAAAAAGCACACAATATTTTCCTATCGTTTGTGCTAAGTCTTATCATACTGTTTCCGTTTTTTGACTATTTATTAAATGGAACACTTTATTTTAATACAAAGGTTTTTATTCCGCTGCTACCGCTCTATTGCTTATGCATCATAGAATACCTGTATCATTTATGGGAAAGCAGATTCAATGTGATAACATATCTGCTTACTGGTGCCATTATGGCCTTGCTCATATATAAAGAAAATTATAGTATCTACAATGAGATGTTTCTTGTAGATGCGATCATTACAATGGCTCTAATTTTTATTGCAAGGCAGTTTCAGGCAAAATGGATATTAACGATGTTTTTGATTATTTTCAGTGGTTATAAATGTTATTTGATAAATGGTCAGGATCATTTGCTTCCAAAAGCAGAAACTGCAGCTGTTTTTTCTGAAAACAACAATTCTGCGGTTAATACCATACTGAAAAAAGATCATTCTTTTTATCGCTTTTTAAATGGCTTAAATCAGGAACTTGTTTTAAATAAGATATATGGTATGAATTATTATGAGACAGGTGTATACTCGTCTTCTTCAAATCAGGAATACGAGGATGCTTATTATGGTAATTATGGCAATGATAGAAGTTTTCGAAATTATTTAATTCTAAGCCCAAGCCAGAATATTTTATTTGATTTATATATGGGAAACAAATATTTGATTTCACAAAATGATCCCCCAGTTGGTTATACACCAGTCTTAAGTAAGGGAATAACAACTGTATACAAAAATGATGATGTATTTCCACTTGGATATGAAACAAATAAACTTATGAGTAATAAACAGTTTCAATCCTTATCCGTGCCAGATAAATCAGAAGCACTGCTAAAGTATGGGATTGTAAAGAAAGCAGAAAATGTCGATTTTAAATCAGATTTTATACCTTATAATCTAATAGATTCGGTAGGTTCTATTAATACAAACCATGTTGCAATACAAGGACTTGGAAATAATAGTTGTAAAATCACTGCTTCGGATAATTCATCCATTCATATAAAGTTAGATAATAATGTGAATAAAAATATTCTTGTCTTAAAGTTTCATATGGATTACCATAGCCCTTATTATGATCAGTCTATTACTATAAATGGGAAAACAAATACATTATCAAGCAGTAACTCTACATATCAAAACAATAATAGTGAATTTACATATGTTTTATCTTCACAAAAGCCATTACAGTCACTAGATATTACATTCACAAATGGAGTATTTCAGTTAGGTGATATTCAGGCTTATGGGATGGATTATAATCAAATTCAAGGATTATCACATCAGGTAAGTCCATTTGTTGTAAACATGAAAAAAACGATTGGAGATCATATTGTAGGAACAATCAAAGCTGCAAGCAAGGGTGAATTTATTTTAAATGTTCCATACGATAAATATTTTCATGTTTTTGTAGACCATAAGAAAGTTGTGTATCAAAAAGTCAATTCTGCTTTTATTGGATTCAAGATGAAAAAGGGTATTCATAAAATATTTATATCCTATACAGCGCCATTCCAAGAGCAAAGTATGGTTTTAAGTATTATAGGCGTAGGAGGATTCATGGGAATCATCCTATATGAGTGTAAATTTAAAAAAAAATTGAAAAAAGTTTGGGTTAAAAGAATTTGAGCCAGTAGAACAAAAATATTTAAAAAAAGATAAAAAGTAAATAAAAATGTAAATAGAAAACAGCAGTTTCTCATTTTAAAAACTGCTGTTTTGCTTATCTGCTTATAAATCAGATTTATTTTTATTCATGTCTGACATATCAGGGTCAATATGTATACTGACTCTCGTATTTTGAAACACCTGGCACATATCTTTTTTTATCTGACCAATAATCTCATGTGATTCTAAAACAGTTAGCTGTGGATTAACGGTGATATGAAAATCTATATGTCTCATATTTCCTGCTTTTCTGGTTTTTAGTTTATGATAATCACGGAAAGAATCTTTATGATTTTCAATTACCTGAATTACTTCAGCTTCCTCTTCATCCGATAGTTTAACATCTATCAGATAGTTGAAAGCTCCTTTGGAAAGTTGCCAGGCTTCTTTAATTATCAAACACGCAACAGCTATTGCAACGAGTGGATCTAAGATTGAAAACCCTGTTATTTTTACGAGTAAAACACCAACTCCAACACTAAGTGATGTATATACATCTGTTTTTAAATGTAACGAATCCGCTTCTAAAGCCTGAGATTCGGTTTCTTTTGCAACTTTGTGCAGCTGACTGGAAACGAAAAAATTTAGGAGGCCAGATAGTATCATAACCCCCATTGCAACATATGCCTGTTCAATGTGAACTGGATGCAATAATTTTTTTGTAGCCTCAAAAACAATCATACCAGCAGCAACAAAAATCAAAATTCCTTCTGCCAGTCCTGAAACGTTTTCCAATTTTCCATGTCCATAAGGATGTTCTTTATCGGCAGGTTTTGAAGAGTTCTTTACTGCAACGAAAGCTATAAGTGAAGCAATTAAATCCATGCTGGAGTGTATTGCTTCAGAAATAATACTTATAGAGCCACTTAAAAGACCAGCTATAATTTTTAAGATAATCAGTACTGTGTTTGATGATACCGATAAAAGTGCAACGCGAGTTTTTTTATTTATTTTGTTCATAAATTCCTCCAATTTTCATTTTTAGTAACAAAAAAACATCTATGGAACAAATACCTGTCCCACAGATGTCATTGTTGCCTCATCTGCTGCTGCAATTTGCAGCCCAGCCCCACAAATCAATCTGATTTATCGCCTGCTCAGTTTAAATTATTTAAATTTAGATATATTCTAAGGGATGATATTATATTTTGTCAAGAAAAATTTTTTGTTTAAAAACAAAGAAAAATGAAGAGAATTTTATGATTTATCATTCTATTTGTATCTTGGATTTTATCAACTTTCTTTTGCATATGTCTCATGATATACTGTTTTTAGAAATAACATAGCAAAAAATGAGAAACGAAAAGTAACAAATAATTAACTAAAAATAAATAGATGAGGTGTTTTATGTTTCATGGAAAAAAAACAGACCTGTATTTTATTTCAGGACTTTTAGCGATTTATATTGGTTTGGTGATTCTTATATTGCGTAATAATAATTTGTATGGATCTACGACGGATTGGCAGAATCAAGCCTGGGAATTTGCAGAATACTTTCGAAACCTATTTTATAAAACACATGATTTTTTCCCGGATTTTGCATTTCATATTGGTGCAGGTCAAAATATTTATAATTTTGCATATTACGGATTTTTAAGTCCTATTATTTTAATCTCCTATTGTTTTCCTTTTTTGGGGATGATGGATTATATAATGATATCAAGTGTTGTAATCATTGCTCTTTGTATCCCACTTTTTTACTTTTTTTTAAAAAACAATAACTATACTTCTTTTACCTGCTTTCTTGGAACTTTTCTATTTGTTTTTTCCGGACCGTTAATCTATCACAGCCATAGACAATTAATGTTCGTAGATTACATGCCTTTTTTAATAATGTCACTTTATGGCATAGACCGGTATCTAAATAAAAAAAAATCAGGATTACTTATCATAAGCATATTTCTTATGATTATGACAAGCTACTATTTTAGTGTGAGCGGGATTTTTGTAGTGATTTTATATTTCTCGTATAAGTACTTAAAAAACAATTTCCACTTTCCTTTTAAAATCGTATGTATGGATTTTATACAACTTGGAATACGTATATTTATCAGCATTTGCCTGAGTGGAATCTTGATTTTGCCTACATTTTGTGCACTTTTAAATGGAAGGAGCAGTCAGGGAGGAAAAACTGCGTTATCATTATCTTTACTTTTTCCGCAGATTAAATTTTGGGATTTTTTATATAATCCATATTCCATTGGAATTACTGCTTTCTCCGTTTTAGCACTATTGTATGGGATTTTATTTGCAAAAAGGCAGATAAAATTTTTGTCTGGGATTTTAATCACATTACTACTCTTTCCCATCTTTGATTTTATTTTAAATGGAACTTTATATGTAAATGCAAAAGTTTTTATTCCATTTCTTCCACTTTTTATACTGGTAACAACACAGTTTTTAGAAGAATTGTTTCGTTTTTCCATATCCAGGAAAAAAATGCTGATTCTGTTTGCAATATTGCTTGTTATGGGAATCATAGCAAAAAAATGGGAGTATAATTACCTTTATTTTCTGGAATTAGGTGCCCTAATAGGTACTCTGCTTGCTTATGTCCGGACAAAGAAAAAATGGATACTTTATATGCCAATTCTAATTATTTGTCTTTCCGGTTGCATCCTTGTAAATTTTTCAGATGTTTTATTGAAAGATTCTCAAGAAGATAGGGAATTATCGAAAAACAATTCTAATCTGGTTACCTCTGTCTTAAAGAATGATAAAGGTTTTTTTCGAACAATTGATGAGGCATATCCGATTATAAATGTAAACAGAGTGTTTTCACTTCATTATTACCAGCCTACGGTGTATTCTTCTGTCTATAATCAGGCGTATCATAAATTCGTCTTTCAGACATTGAATAATGAAATTATGTTTCGAAATATTATGATTACAGGTGCGTCTGAAAATATTATGTATTTAAGGTACATGGGTGTAAAATATCTGACCACCACGGGAAATCCGCCGATTGGTTATACTTATGTGAAATCGAATAAAGAAACTGCTTTATATAAAAATGATAATGTTTTGCCATTAGGTTATGCAACTTCCCAGATTATGGGTGAGAATCAATTTTCAAATTTAAAATATCCATATTCCGTAGAAGCAGTTTTAAGCCATGCAGTCATTCCAGATCAAATACAAGAGAAGATATCTACTGAAGAAAATTTAAAAATACCTAGCCAGATTCAGCTTTATGATATAAAATCCCATATTCAGACTGTAAATAGTAGGGGTATTACATTAAAAGAAAATCAGGGCTATAAAATTACCGCAAAAACCAAAAATAGCATGATTCTAAAGCTAAATGAAAATTTAAAGGGACAGATATTATTTTTGGATTTTCATATGAAATTGCAAAACAAAAACACAGATACCGGAATAACAATAAATGGAATTTCCAATAAACTAACTTGTAAAAGCTGGAAATATCAAAATGAAAATCATGAATTTCATTATACTATTTCTGGAAACGGGGATCTCAATGAACTAAAAATAACCTTTTTACCAGGAAAATATGTTATTAGCGGAATAAAAGCATATACACTTCCTTATGAGAGTTTTGTGAAAAACTTTTCCTACGATTCCCTTCATATAAAGGATGAAGACGTTCATAATGACGAAATTACAGGAACAATAAATCCTAAAAAAGCAGAGTATTTTGTCTTGAATATTCCATATGATAAAGGTTTTTCCATCTATGTAAATGGTAAGCAGACAAATTATGAAAAAGTAAATCAGGCGTTTATTGGATTCTCAATTTCAAAAGGTGAAAAAGAAATTCGTATATCCTATCATGCACCTGGGAAAAAAGAAGGTACTATTTTTAGTATATTCGGAATTATATCCTTGCTTTGTCTTTTGCTTTTTGAAGATCAGAAGAGAAAAAGGAGCTCCATTTAATTTTTGTTATTATGATTTTGAAACCATTGGTATAACAGAACGAAAAAACATCCAATAGCCCAGAAACCAATATAAGATAGTATACGAATCATGTAATACTCCTTTCCGCATCAGCATATATTTGCTTCTTTACGAATCTGATATTATCATGACATTGTTTAAATTTGTATTATGATTATGGGAAATGAGATTAAGAATGAATAAAGATGCCCATATGAAATTTGTAATAAAGTATTTCATATGGGTAGTAAAGTGTTTATGGATAAAAAATAAGATATAAAATAGATGTGTCTATTTATTCTTACTCCTGCTTATAATATGACATAAAATCAGAAAGTCCGGCACAGGCCTTTTTTAACTGATCCAATGCTGGCAAATACACAACTCTAAAATGATCCGGCTGTTCCCAATGAAATCCACCACCATGAGTTAAGAGGATTTTCTTATCTCTTAAAAAGTCTAAAACAAATTTTTCGTCATCTTTGATATGGAATTTATGGATATCAATTTTAGGGAAGATATAAAAAGCAGCATGTGGCTTTACTGCTGAAATACCAGGGATTTCGTTTAATGCCTGATAGATATATTCTCTTTGCTCATATATTCTTCCGCCAGGAACTAATAATTTTTTGGTTTCTTCTTCCATTTCTAAAGCAATTGGTATAACAGACTGTGCAGGAACATTGGAACACAATCGCATGGAAGAAAGAAGATTTAATCCTTCAATATATCCTGTTGCATGAGATTTATCTCCACATAAACTCATCCACCCACAGCGATAGCCAGCAATTAAATGGGATTTTGATAAGCCATTAAAGGTAATTGTCATTAAATCAGGTGCCAAGGAAGCAATTGAAACATGCTCTAATCCATCTAACACAAGACGGTCATATATTTCATCTGCAAAAATGATAAGACCATGTTCTCTGGCCAGTGTAACAATTTGTTCTAATACTTCTTTTGGATATAATGTACCCGTTGGATTATTTGGATTAATAATGACAATTCCTTTGGTTTTATTTGTAATTTTTTTTCTCATATCATCAATATCTGGGTACCAGTTTGAACTTTCATCACATAAATAATGAACAGCAATACCTCCAGCCAAAGTTACAGAGGCTGTCCATAAAGGATAGTCAGGAGAAGGAACTAAAATTTCATCTCCATAATTTAACAATCCCTGCATAGACATTGTGATTAATTCACTTACTCCATTGCCTGTATATACATCATCCGTTGTTACATGTTCAATTCCCTTTTTGTAACAATACTTTACAATTGCTTCTCTAGCCAGAAACAGTCCTTTTGAATCAGAATAACCTTCTGTTTGTGACAAATTACGATTCATTTTTTCAAGTAATTCTTCTGGAGCTTTAAATCCAAATGGAGCAGGATTTCCAATATTTAATTTCAAAATATCGATGCCTTCACTAATCATACGATTGGCTTCATCCATAACCGGTCCTCTAATGTCATAACATACATTATCCAGTTTGTTTGATTTTTCAAAGCTTTTCATCAGCCTACCTTCTTCCTAATTCCTCTAATTTGTTTTTTATAATATAAAAAGCCCTAAGCGCTTGAAACGCTTAGGGCGAATATATATCCGTGTTACCACCTAAATTCAGAAAAGATCTGCACTCTTACGATACTATCATATCGTACCCCTATAACGTGGGGAATACGTTAAAGCCTACTTGATTTTTGCATATTCACAGAGCGGATAGATAATTGCCATATACACATCTGATAAATAAGAACAAAATTGTTCGGGTTAAAGCTCGAAGACTGCTTCTATATATGTAACTAAAGATTCGCACCAACCATCTTCTCTCTGAAAATTAGAATATATATACTATTTCCTGTCATCGCTTTTGTCTATTTTTTGAAATCATAGCACAATGAAAATGGAAAGTCAAACAAAAAAATAAACTATTATCATATAGAAAGCTGCAAATACTATCATATAGAAAGCTGCAAATACTATCATATAAAAAAGTACAAACACGAACATATAAAAAAGTACAAACACGAACATATAAAAAAGTACAGATACGAAGATATAAAAAGTACAAATACTGTCATATTAAAATTGTTTCAAATCAAAAAGAAGGCAACGTTACAATATCATTTTCTTTTGCAATTTGTTTATAAGCTCCGTTCTTAAAATAATAAGCTTCTCCATATAAAGTAGCACTACCCGATTCAATAAGAACATAGCTTCCATCTACAATCGCATAAAAAGGATATGTCTTACTATCTTTAAGTGCAATGTCGTCAATGATTTGTAACCCATCAAGTGTACCTGTAAGCAGTGTCTGGAAATGAGGCAGTATGCGGATCTCAGTCAGTCCCAAACCAGGGATAAAGTGTAAAAAATCAGAAGATAGAGCCTCTCCTTCTAGTTCAGGCTGGGAATATACGATATTTGCACAATTCATGGATCCAGCGCTAATCCCAATTATCAGGGAATCATACGATGCTAAAGCTTCTTTTAACTGTATTTTTTGAAAAAACGCATTTTCTGTTGGGACATGTCCTCCGGCAAAAATCAAAATATTATAATTTGAAATAATGTCTTTTAAATTCGAGAGGTTTCTGCCATCAAACGGATCCATTGTTTCAACATTCAAATTGCTTAATTGAAAAGCTTTTTTGTAGAGTTGAGCAAAGCTGTCATTTATCTCATGAGTAGATGGATCAGAACAAAGGATGAGAATGTGCCCTTCAACTGGCCAGTCTTTTTTTAAATTTTCCAAAAAATTATTTTTATTTACAATTTCGCATGCATATCGAATTCCATTTTCTGTTTTTTGTGTGCCACCAAAGTCGCTTGTTAAAAAAAGTTTCATATAATCAGCCTCCTGTATTGCGATTTCCTAAAATGTACACCATTTGAATTTGGAAATATTATAGCATATCACGCGAACATTCTAGTACAAAAATGATAAAGTAATATTAAGTTTGTGATATTCATAAAAAATCTCCTGCCATATTTGCCAGTAATTTGTTACATGTAATATTAAATTTGCGATATTCATTAGAGTCATAAGCAGTAACCACGGAGAATCGGTTATTATCTATAGAGCTAAAAAAAGATTCATTTATGGATTATAATGTGCGTGAAATACAAGATATTTTTGACAGATTCATATTTTATTTGAATTATGAAGTAAAATTTGTGTATAATAAACAAATATCATGAAATATAGAATAAATACAATTTACATTATGGGAAATAAGTGCTACTATTAAATAGGCAAATATACTTAAATTAAGGAGCAAAAAAATGAAACTTGAAGAAATTGAAATTGTGAAAAAATATCTTGAGACAGAAATGGACTTATTTTCATCAGGTGTTATATATGCACTTATTGAAAATGGAACGGTTACTTGGAATTTACATTCTGACCAATTTATTTTAGAAGCATTTTCAACAGGGAGTACCGTAGATTTTAATGTACTTGGATTAAAAAATGCAAACACAGATTCATCTGCAATTATTCCTGCTGAAAAATATGGTCAGATTCTAAAAATAAAAAGAATTCCACTATTGGATGAAGAAAATGTGTGTCAGGCTTCTCTTCTTGTTATCATTCCTAAAATACATCCACTGATGCAGGCTTTTCCTTTTTTCGCGTCTGTAGTTACTCAGATGTTTCCAAGTGGTGCATTTTTATCTGTAACAGATTTGGAAAAAACAGTCGCTGTACAGGATAGTGAGAAATTCGGCATTGAGACAGTTAAAGTGGGTTCACCTTTGACAGATAATCCACTTTTGATGGAAGCAATAAAGAAAAACGATATTATTATGATGGATGATGATTCCAATAAGGTGGCACCGCCATTTCGTTTTATGGTGGCTCCATATACAGATGATGAAACGAATCAGCCAATAGGAACACTTGCTATTGTAAGACCACGCCAGACAGAAGTAGAATTAAAAGATATGTCAAAAGATTTAGAGAGTAATCTTTCTGGTGTAAGTCAAAGTATTGAACAACTTGCAACTTCTGCTTCGCTGATTCATAAAAACGAGCAGGAATTAAATGAAATGATTCAGGAAATTATAAAGCTTTCCAATGAGATTCTGGCAATTAGTGATTTAATTAAATCCATTGCAGATCAGACAAAAATGCTTGGACTGAACGCATCAATTGAAGCTGCTCGAGCAGGTGTTGTCGGAAAAGGATTTGATGTTGTAGCACATGAAATAAGAAAATTATCGGAAGACTCCAAAAATACAGTACCAAAAATAAAAAAACTAACAGATGACATAAAATCCAAAGTAATGGAATCTGTTGCTAAAAGTAATGATTCCTTGGCATCCAGTCAGGAGCAGGCGGCAGCAACACAAGAGATTACAGCAACAATTGAAGAACTGCAGATTGCCTCAGAGGCACTTTTAAAAATCGCAGCGACCTTGTAATTTTATAATTTTGGCATAAATAATTTATATATATTCAAAAAGGCATCCAAGGAAATCTGTTTCCGGTTATTGGGTGCCTTCTCCTATGCTCATTTTTATCAGATAGCTCTTTTAGGCAATTGCAAAGCTTTTTTTGCAGTGTTATACTACAAAAAGTATCTATGGTTTTGGCAAAAGAAGGAGGTCTCCTTGAAAAATGATTCGGATAATAACATAAAGAAATCATTTATATTAAATAAATTTCCTGTTCATGCATGCAGAACAAGAATCATATATTTTATTATATATCTATTTATTGCAAGTATAGCGATTTTTACAGTTCATCATAATGAAAGCTTTTATCATAAAATGATTGGAAAAATCGAAACAATTCAAAATGTCAAATCAAAAGATTCCTCAATTCAGCAGACTCTGACTGTGAAAATTCAAAATGGAAAAGAAAAGGGGAAACTATTTGTCACCTTTAATTCATATACAAATTCAAGAGTTAAGTCAGAAAAATATCAGAAAGGTGAAGAACTTTTTCTGGAAAAAACAAGAGATGCGAGGAAAAATGGAATTCGCATTTTATCGTTTAAGCGAGATGCTTATGCAATATACCTGATTCTTATTCTGACAGGTTTGAGTATTCTACTGATTGGAAAAAGAGGATTTCGGATACTACTTTCGTTACTTGGTAATATGCTTTTATTTATGCTAAATATTTTCCTATATAGCAAGGGCTTTCACTTAGGGTTACTGACTTGTTTTCTAATGATTGCTCAAACTATTTTCACTTTATGCATTTTAGACGGTTTAAATCAAAAAGTGTTTTTGACAATTGTTTCAACACTTTTTACAATTGGCATTGTATTTTTAATCTATCGTATTGTCATTGCATTTACAAATGAAGTTCCGTACTATATGTTTGATTATCTTTCCGTATCTGATGATGAAAAAAGGAACCTGTTTATGGCAAGTGTTTTATTGGGTGGTCTTGGTGCAGTTATGGATGTTGCAATCACAATTTGTTCTATGGCACAGGAAATAAAGCGCTTAAATGAAAACATAGAGATAAGCGTATTTTTGCAAACACTGGAAAAGACGGGATATGATATCATTGGCACAATGCAAAGTGTATTGCTTTTTAGTTATCTGGCAAGTGCAATTCCCATGATGGTAATGAAACTGGCTTCTGGCGCTTACCTGGTCAGTGTCCTGAAATTTGATTTTTCGTTTGAATTAGTCCGGTTTTTAACAGGTGCAATAGGAATTGTATTAGCGGTTACAGTTTCCATGTACTTTAGCGCATTCATTTTTTTCGCATGGGGGAAAAAGCAGCCTTTTTCTTTTTTGGTAAGAATGATTTTGAAGGAAAAAAATAATAAAAAAAAGATAGAGGAGGCATAAAATAATGATTATTGCATTGTCGATTATTTTAGCACTACTTCTTTTACTTACATGTAAGGAGCAGGGATTAAAAATCATTAAAACAATATGCTTTAACTTACTTTTTATCATTATCTGTATATTTTTAATTGCAAATGGGGTTCCTGTCTGGATAGCGGCTTTTGTTATGGGAATAGGATTTTTAGCATTTACCTTACTTTATCAGTTCGGTTTAAATCAAAAAACAGTTCTTTCCTTTTTTTCTTGTCTTATCGTGTTGTTTCTTATGTATTTTATGATTCACTGGTTTGTAAAAGATGTAAAGATGGCGGGATTGAATGATTTAGATCTTAATATGGATGTTAGTCAGGCAATTGATATAAATATTAAAATCTCTATGGAACAGTTAGCAATTGCCGTAGTTATGCTTGGAGCACTTGGAGCAATCATGGATGCTGCGATTGCGGTTTCTTCCTGTGTTTTTGAAATATATATGAGTGATTCTTCTTTAAGTTTTCCGGAAATTTTAAAATCCGCTGGTAAAATTGGATACGATATACTTGGTACAACGATAAATACTCTCCTTCTTGCAGGATTAGGTGATTTCTATTTGTATTGTGTATTTTTTGCATTTAATCATTTTTCAATTGGTGATATTTTAAATTCCGAAACGGTATTTCAATCATTTGCAAGTGTTATGATTGGTAGTATTGCCTGCCTTTTCATTTTGCCTTTGACGACCTGTATGATGGCGGGATATCTGAGTTTACGAAAAAAAGAACTTGTTTCTTAAGAAGCAAACAAGTCTTTTTTTTGAAAAGAGAAAAAAGTGCCAAAGCAAAATAGAATCATAAATAATAAGCAAACCAGTAAATACGGTATAGAAATGTGATGATTTAGTAACTGCGTAGGTAAAAAATAACGCATTGGTGAAAAGATACGTAAAAATTTTGTGCTATCTGTCATTTGCGATATAATGCCAAGCAAAAAGGTAATTAGAAATACGTACATTCCATAAGATGCTCCTTTTTGTGCATTCTTTTGAATGGCACTTAAAAAGGCAGAACAAAAGAAAAATATTAAGGCTACAATATAGACTGTTACACTAAAGTATGTAATCGTAAGAGTTATATCCTGCTTTGCAGAAAGAGAATTGACTGCCAGAATAGAACTGATAAAGTTTACAAGACAAAAAAGTGTTAAAAGGAAAATATTGGCAAGGCATTTTTGAAGGATAATATAGGTTCTGGAATATGGTTTTGTAAAGATGAAATCCTGTGTCTTATCCATAATTTCACGTAAAATTGTTCCAGACCCTAAAAAAGAGGCATAAATACAGGCACATATCAAAGAATAAAAAGACATCATTGCATAATATCCATCTAGAGAATTTGCATTTAGCCCTAGAATGCCTAATACAGCTAATACAACACGAGGAAACTGATCCATAATCGAATTGATATCAATCCCCTTTGAAGCTGATATACCAGAATACTTTGTCATTCCTGCAAATACAAGCAAAAATAGACCAATACACCAAAATAAGAAGGACTTTTTTTGAATTTGAAGTTCATGTAAAAAAATATTCATATGGAATCTCCTTTTCTACAAAGTCTTACTGTCTTTTTTGCAATAGTAAAAAAATGATATTGCGATTTGAGTAAAAAATAGGATAACTGCCCAAATAACATACGATATTTTTAAATGATTCTGTTTCCACAGTACTCCAGGATCAAAAAATGAAAAAGGTGAAAGATAGTAAAAATAAGTTTCATTTATGATTCTTGTCATAGCCCCTAAAATGAATGCTATAAAACCAAACGCACATGCAATTCCAGATATGGAACGAATTTTTTTCGCAAATACCGTATAAAAAATACCACATCCAACAAATACAAGTTCTGTGAAAAACAAGCATAGACTAGCCAGGATCATATGTTTTTTCGTATCATACTTCTGAAATAAAAGCAATGCTGATATAATATAAAACAGGTTTGATATAACAAGCAGGCCAATAACACTAAATAATTTCAAGAAAAAGATATGCGCCCTTTTTATAGGTTTGGTAAACAGGAAATCCTGACAATGTGATTTGGTTTCTTCCCCAAATATGGATACAGTAAAATATGCTGTCATAATTGCACCCAAAAGGGCCAGATACTGAAATAAAAAAGTATAGAAACCAGAGTACTGAAACATAGATAATAAATCAAAACCAAATGCTTTTGAAAAACCGGGTGGAAAACCAGATACCATTTGCTTTATGTTCTGCATGCTGTCCTGAAAAATCGGATATATACCAAACACATATGCAAAAAAGAATAGCAGCAGAAAAAAAGTCCATAGAAACACACTTTTTAACTGAGACTTTAATTCATACAGGAAAATATTCATGCGCCTACCCCCGTTGATTCATAGTAGTGCAGGAATATTTCTTCTAAAGTAGGTTCCGTAATATCAATATCGGATAATTCATATTGATTTAATGCGCCAAGAAGTTCATTACAGTTTCCCTGAAATAAAAAGTGCACACTGTTATCTTCTATCACAACATCCTTGCCACCATCCACCTGAAAGGAGGTAATAGGCATTGTAGTATGAAAACTAACTTTTTTATAGTTGTGTTCGATTAAAGAGCGAATCGTTTGTGTCTGAATAATACGACCCTCTTTAATGATAGAAACACGGTCACAAATTTTTTGCACTTCACCTAAAATATGAGAAGAAAAGAGAATAGTTGCTCCCCCTTTATTTTCTTTCTCCATAAGTTCAAAAAATGTTTTTTGCATCAGAGGATCAAGTCCGCTGGTTGGTTCATCTAAAATAATCAGCTTGGGACTATGAAGTAAACCCTGAATAATTCCAACTTTTTTACGATTTCCGAGGCTCATATCTTCTATCTTTTTTTTCAAATCCAATTCTAAAATATCTGCCAAATCGGCTATTTTCTTTTTGCAGTCTTTTTTGTAAAAGCTTGCAGAATAATTTAACAGATCAATGGCGCGCATTTTATCATAATAAAAAACTTCACTTGGAAGATAACCTACCTGCTCTAGTATTTTTTCCCGGTTCGTTTCTAAGTTCATCTGAAATACAGAAATATTTCCGCTGGTTTTTTGAATCAAACCGAGTATCGTACGGATTGTGGTCGATTTGCCCGCCCCATTTGGTCCAATAAAGCCAAAAATTTCGCCCTCTTCTACCTGCAAATCCACATCAATAATACCTCTTGCTTTTCCGTAAGATTTTGTTAGTTTTTCTGTTTCAATCACAAGACTCATAGGTAATCCTCCTATTTTTAATATGAAAAGATTTTAATATTTTACTGACTTTCTAAAGTAGTTATTGGAAAGAATTAATAAAAAGGATTAATAAAAACAATCAGCAAAAACAATTGATATGTTTTTGACAAATTGATATATGTTTTATGTTTAAATCAAATAAAGTGAAAAAAAACGAAACAAAATATTGAATTGTATAGAAATATTATACTATATCTTACTGTATTATAAAAGCAAGAAGAACCAGTTTAAAACTGGTTCTCCTGTGGAATATGTTCTTCTAAGTTTTCACACATTTTTAGCAGTACACGATGAAAAACTTCTATGTCTTGTTCAGAAATATCTTTTGCTAAAATTGACTCAAAACGATAAAACATATCCTGAATAATGGTTGCTTTTTCTTTTCCTTTATCAGTCAGACAAATGTTTACAGAACGACGGCTTTCCGGATTCATTTCTCTTCTTAGCAGACCCAGATTTCCCAGTTTATCAATATTCCTTGACATCGTAGTTGTATCCATGTGGCAGCGTGCAGACAGTTCTTTTTGTGTTAGTCCATCTTCTTTTAAAAGATTATTTAAAATTCTTGCCTGTCCCTGTCCTGGAGTCAGCCCATTTGAAGATAACACGGGAGATATAATTTGTTTTCTGGCACGCTCTTCTCTCGTAAAAAGTTCTCTTATATTGTTGATAATTGTTTTTCACCTCCTGATTTTGGGTTTTCACCATGGTTTTTCTTTATTTTAATCATGCGTTTTGAAAGGTTTTAATCTATTCCAATTCAAACTGGCCATGATAAAGTCTGTAATAACGTCCTTGCTGCTTCAACAAATCATCATGATCTCCACGCTCTACGATTTTCCCCTGCTCTAGAACAAGAATTGCTTCTGAATTTCGTACCGTAGAAAGCCGGTGTGCAATTACAAAAACAGTTCGGTTTTCCATAAGTTTATCCATACCTTTTTCAATTAATTTCTCTGTACGGGTATCAATGGAACTGGTAGCTTCATCCATAACAAGTACTGGAGGCTGTGAAATTGCAGCTCTTGCAATGGCAAGAAGCTGTCTTTGTCCTTGGGAGAGGTTCCCTCCATCACTTTCAAGTAATGTGTCATATCCATTTGGTAATCTTTTAATAAAAGAATGAGCATTTGCAAGTTTTGCTGCATCAATTACATCTTCGTCACTTGCATGCAGACGTCCGTACCTTATATTATCTGCAATCGTCCCGGTAAATAAATGTGTATCCTGAATGATTAACGAAATTGATCGTCTTAAATCATCTTTTTTAATATCTCGGGTATCAATTCCATCATACGTAATCTGCCCACCTGTAATCTCGTAAAATCGGTTGATTAGATTGATGATTGTCGTTTTTCCAGCGCCGGTTGACCCAACAAAAGCAATTTTTTGTCCTGGTTTTGCAAATAAATTAATTCCATTTAAAATGGTATGTTCTTTGGAATAGCCAAAAACAACATCACAAAAACGAACGTCACCGGTTAATGGTGTAAACGTAAATGTACCATTTTTTTGAGGAATTTTCCAAGCAAAATCTCCTGTATATTCATCACTTTCTGTAATGCCTCCATCTGAATTATGTGTGACTTTACTTAAGGTAACTGTTCCATTATCAATTTCTGGTTCGACTTCCATCATTTCAAAGATTTTTTCTGCACTCGCCAATGCAACCATTAAAAAATTAATCTGCATGGTGAACTGATTCATTGGCATTGCACTTTGTCTGACATATACAAGATAAGAAGCTAACGTACCAATATCGGTTAAACCAGCTAATACAAATAATCCGCCGATACAGGATGAAAATGCATAATTAATATAGGATAATGCCACAATTGTAGGAACCGTCATAGAAGTATAGGTGTAAGCCTTTGTAGAGGCCTGTTTTAAACTAGTATTGAGCTTCTCAAATGTTTCATAATCTTTTTGCTCGTGATTAAATATCTTTTCTACTTTTTGACCAGCTACCAGTTCTTCTACATAACCATTGATTGCACCAAGCTTTCTTTGTTGCTGCTCAAAATATTTCTTACTGATTTTACCATTATGGCGAATATATAAAAGCATCAATGTTAAAAATACGATAACAATCAGGGAAAGCTGCCAGTTTAACAAAAGCAGCATAATAATGGTTCCAACTGAGGTAATAAAACTCTGAATCAGGAGTGTAAAACTATTATTCAAAGCTTCTGAAATCGTATCGACATCGTTTGTAAAATGGCTCATTAACTCACCGTGCGTATGTGTATCAAAATAATTAAGAGGTAATTTCTGTGTGTGTTCAAATAAATCACTTCTAATTTCTGAAACGACTGTTTGCGAAATGTGAACCATAATTTTGTTATACAGCAGGCATGATACAGCACCAATTGCATATATAATACCCATAATTAGTATCATTTGAATCAATCCAGGAACATTTTTTGGTAAAATATAATCGTTTACAATGGGTTTTAACATATACGTTCCTATAATGCCAGAGAAAGCGCTGATGCAGACAAAGATTGTTGTAAAAAATAAAGGAAGCTTATGTCGTCCTAAATATGATAACAGGTGCAGTAAGGTTTTTTTTGTATTCTTTGGCTTAATATGTGACATTGTTCTTGCCATTATAGATTACCTCCCTGCTCTTGAGAATAATAAATATCCTGATAAATTTCATTGCCCTTTAATAATTCGTCATGTGTTCCGATGGCATCAATCTTGCCATCATCTATAATAATAATCTGATCTGCATGCATAACAGATGTGATTCTTTGTGCAATGATAATTTTTGTCATCTCTGGAAGTTCTTTTGCAAGTCCTTCTTTAATCTTTGCTTCTGTTGCTGTATCAACAGCACTTGTTGAATCATCTAAGATTAATACTTTCGGTGCTTTTAAAATAGCTCGGGCAATACATAAACGTTGTTTTTGCCCACCAGATACATTCACACCTCCCTGTCCAAGTTCTGTGTCATAGCCATGATCTAAACGGTCAATGAATTCATCCACACATGCAATGTGGCAGGCTAAATCAATTTCCTGCTGTGTTGCGTCTTCTTTTCCCCAAAGTAAATTTTCACGCACTGTGCCAGAAAATAGTGTATTTTTCTGCAATACCATGGCAATCGAATCTCTTAAATGCTTTTGTGTAAATTCATATATCGGATGCTCATCAATATAAATATTGCCGGAACTTACATCATATAATCGTGGAATTAATTGAACTAATGTACTTTTTGCAGAACCAGTTGGCCCTAAGATGCCAATTGTCTGACCAGATTTTATATGAAATGAGATATCGGACAAAACATATTCTTTTGCTGTTTCTTTATATTTAAAATAAACATGATCAAAAGAAATGCTTCCACTCTGCATTACGATGTCTTTTGCCCGATCATCTGCGATTGTTGGTTCTTCATCTAACACTTCTGTAATTCTTTTCCAAGAAGTAAGGGAGCGTGTAAATAATAAAAATACATTTGAAAACATCATCAGAGAATTTAAAACCTGAAGTACATAACTTAAGAAACTTGTCAGACTTCCCACTTTCATATTGCCAATAATAACAAGATGTCCTCCAAACCATAAAATACTTAATATGGTTCCATACATAACAAACTGAAAAGCGGGCATATTTAATACGGCAAGACCAAAGGCTTTTTCGGATGCTCCTTTTAAATTCTGATTGACTTCGTCAAATTTTTCGATTTCATAATTTCCACGAACATAGGCTTTCACGACTCGAATTGCAGCAAGATTTTCCTGAATAATGCGATTAACAAAATCAATAGAAGTCTGCACTCTTCCATATAAAGGCCTTACATTTTTCACAATGAAAAAAAGTATAGTGCCAAGGATAGGTGCTGCAATAAGAAATACAATTGCTAAAGCGGCATTAATTTTAAATGAAATAATAATCGCAATCAACATCATCACAGGAGCGCGAAACGCGGGCCGCATACCATTTGTAATAGAATTTTGAATGGTTGTAACATCGCTGGTTAATCTTGTTACTAAAGATGGTGTACTAAATTTATCTGTATTGGAAAAGGAATATGTTTGCATTTTCTTGAATTCGGCAGCACGTATAGCGGCTCCGATTCCATTTCCGCAAGATGCAGATAAGCGTGCATATATATGCCCTAATATTAATGCGATAAGAGCGCAGAGTACCATTTGACCTCCTTTATATAGAATATACATTTTATCCTGATTTGCGATACCAACGTCAATAATATCTGCCATAATCATTGGAATAATGAGCTCAAATACGGTCTCTGCCTCAATGCACAGGATTGCCAGAATCATTTCTTTTTTATATGCACTGGCATAAGATAAAAATTTCTTCATATTGAATTCTCCTAATAGTTGCTTCTACAATAGTTGCGCATGCAACTATTGCGTCTGCAATTATTATAGCCCTATAAAAGAGAAAGTCAAGTAAGAACTAAAATTATATTTTTATATCAGGAAAAAGTTCTTTTCTGCTTTTCTACAAATATAAGAATTCTACTTTTTATTAGAATTTATATTGTCATCATTTAAATTCATATTGTCATTATTCGTATTCGACAATTGATCCATCCACTTTTTTCGTTCTACAAATCGTCTCATAAAAAATGCAAATATCCTAACGCTTGAAATCATTTTACTTCCAGCATCAGCAGAACCACCAAATTCAGAACCTTTTAAAGTAAAAAAAATTGCTGCACTTTATATGGTATTCAATTCCAAACAAGACTATCATAGAAACAAATTATTTAGTGGAATATCCTCTACAGGTTTACTTAATAAAAATCCTTGTAGCAAATCGCAATCGTGACGTTCTAAATATTCTAACTGTTCCTGCGTTTCTATTCCTTCGGCAACTACGGAAAGATTTAAATGATGCGCCATGTCGATGATACAACCGACCAAATTATTTTTTCCATAAGTTTTTGAATCATCTTTGGAAATCGTATTAATGAATGACCGGTCGATCTTTAATTTATCAATTGGTAATTCAAGCAGATAACTTAAGGATGAATATCCTGTTCCAAAATCATCCATAGCAATCGAAATGCCATATTCCCGAAGCTCATGAATGACATGAAACGCAACGTCCTTCTGACGAAGAAAAATAGATTCGGTTATTTCAAATTCCATCGAGGAAGGTTTTACATCGTATTTTGTCAGAATTTTTTTGACACTTTCTACGAAATCTTCTGTATAAATTTGAATGGGTGATACATTAACAGCCACTTTGACATTGGTGTGAAACTTTGATTCCAGTTCCTTTATTTTTATACATACTTTTTTAATTACCCACGCACCTAACTCACAGATAAAACCATTTTCCTCTGCAAATGGAATGAATTCGACGGGACTGATTTTACCATATTCCTTTGTTTCTAAGCGTAATAATGCTTCAAAAGAAATGATTTCTTTCGTTTTCGTAGAGAATAGAGGCTGATACACAACCGAAAAATATTCTTTTTCCAATGCTTCAATAAAATGTTGTTCTAACTCTATTTTTTGCATGATTTCCTGTTTCATTTTTGGATGATAAAAATAAAAATGATTTTTACCAGAATCTTTTGCTTTATACATAGCAGTTTCACATGCTTTTAAAATATCATCTGTTGTTTTACCGTCATCTGGCCATATAGCGATTCCAATGCTTATTGTAATTTTGGTCTGAATGGAAGCAATATGAAAAGAATGATCAAAAAGTTCGCAGATAGACTGCATATAAGCATAAATATCTTCACCACTAATTGAGTTTCGCATCAATAAGATTAATTCGTCACCACCAATCCTTCCAAGCATATCATTTTCACCTGCTTTTGCCTGAATACGCTCAATAGCTTCTAACAAAAGGCTGTCTCCAAAACTATGTCCCATAGAATCGTTGATTTTCTTAAAATCATCAATATCAATCATTGCAATGCCAAATGTCTGATTCTGGTCTGCTTTTAAATTAATGAGTAATTGTAATTGTTCAGATATCATTTTCCGATTTGGCAATCCAGTTAATGGATCTTTATCTGCCAAGTACTCAAGTCGTTCCCTGTTGATTTCCAATTGGTTATTATAGTCATTTAGTTTTTCGTTTTGTGTTTTTAATATTTCTTCCCGTTCAAGCAGTTTATCATATAGCATCATGATTTCCTGGCTCTTTTTATCTATTTCAAGGAATTGATCATTTTTTTTATCACCAATTGAGGTATACACATAATTAACAATTAAGCTCGTAATATTTATAAACAATAGCATAAGAAAGAGAATGGAATTATTGATATTGTTACTTCGAATTATAAAATGTGGATATTGAATGTAGGCTACGATATACAGAATAATATAGGCTAAAAAAACGTAAAGTAAAATCGTTTTATTACTATTAAAACTAGACAAAATAGTGATAACAACTAGAATAAACCAAAAAATAATATATATTTTCTGATAGTAGATTTGATATGTGGTAAAGATTGCAATTAAAAAACAAATACTCATAAAATGTGTTTTTATGTTGTTTGTCAGGTTCGTTTTCATAACCCACAATATGCTGAAAGAACATAGAATAAAAATAAAAAGGAATATGATTGTTTTTAAAAAGGAGATATTCATAAGAAAACCAAAAAGTAAGTTTGAAAGTCCAGCCAGTAAAATCATTGGTGAAAAAACTGCCGCCAGTAATTTCGTTTCATAATACTTGATTTCATCCGCTTTATGCGCTTTTACTAAATTATGTACAATATCTACATAATAATGCATGATGGATTTCACTACTTTTTTCATAAGATGTCCTCCACTTTTTGCTTTTATTTTAACATAAATTTGAAATAAAATCTATTTGTGCATCAAATTGTGCTTATGTTATAATCAACTACATGTAATCTGGCATAGAAAGGATGAATTATTTATGAAAGAAATTTTGTTTGTAGGCGTTGGTGGATTTATAGGAGCTGCGCTTCGCTATATAATTTCAAATTATACAGCGAAAGCATTTGGCAATCAATTTCCCTATGGAACTTTAATAGTAAATGTAGCTGGCTGTCTTTTAATCGGATTCATTTTAGAAATATATATTTCTTCAAACTACATCTCTGATACCATGAAACTGTTCTTAACAACAGGGATCTTAGGCGGATTAACTACATTTTCTACGTTTAGTTCAGAAACCATCGTATATTTTACAGCAGGGAACTATATTTCTGCTTTTTTAAACACAGCACTTAATCTATTCTTGGGATTCGGAGCAGTTATATTTGGTCGTTTTCTGGCAACGAAGATGGTTTAGTTTTCAATTCCAGATAAAGCATATTGAAAATCAAAATTGCCTGCTGGATTTCCAGTAGGTGTTTTTTGAATTTATAACCGACAAAATAGCCACTTTCGATTACTTCAGATGATACTTCTTCTCCACGATAAAACGGTGGGCAAGGATTTAAAACAGCACCTGAATTTGCATAAGACATCATTTCACTCGAAACCTGAAATTTCTTAAAATCATGTAATTCTCCATGTGTTAAGGAGTCGGTAGATATGATATCTTTTCCTTTCATTGCAGTTTTTAAATCATAAATAACATCAACATCATCCAGTTCATAGCCTTTTGGGCAACATTGTGTTAATGAAAATCCCATGATGTTTGAAGCTTCTTTCCATGAATTTCCAATATTTCCTTTTGCACCAACAAATAAATACGTATCGTTACAAAAATGATTTCTTATTTTAGACAACGCATACAAATCACTTATGATTTCACATGGATGATTCTCATCTGTCAGCGCATTGATAATTGGAAATGTAGCATATTTTGCAACTTCATTTAATATTTCAATGTTTTTATGTCGGATGACAGCCGCATCTACCCAATTATTTAAGTAACAAATCAGATCCTGCAATTTTTCTCGTTTATCTAACGTTTCTGGAGGAAAAGTAACTGCCTGTCCGCCAAGTAAAGAAATTCCCTTTTCAAAAGAAATTCTGGTTCGAACACTTGAGTTTGAAAAAAATAAAAGAATTGTTTTTTTATCTAAAAAATTATTATATTTACCAGTTCCTATCTCATCAGCAATTTTAAAGATTTCTAATATATCATCTTTGGAATAATTGTCTAAGCGTATTAAATGATGCATATGCCATCTCCTCTTTTTATATAATTTTACTTTAGTATAAATATACACCATATTGCATGATTTTTGAACGAAAAAAAGAATTTCTTTTTCAGAAATTCTTTTTTCAAAATGATATTTACTTTCTATATACGTACAGCATTCATAAATTTTAATGGAATATACCTGGAAAAAGTGAAGTTGCAAATAATATAAGTGATAAAGCAATTATAAATACTACCGTTACGATTGAAATGATATTTTGAATTTTTGTATTTACATATTTATTCATGATTGCTTTGTCATTTACAAGAATAATCATAAATGTCAGTATAATAGGGCAAAGCATACCTGCTATCTGCTGTGTTATAATAATCAATTTCATTAAAGATAACCCAGGAATTAATATCAATAATGAACTGATTGCAATAATAAATGTATAAATTCCAAAGAAAGCAGGCGCTTCTTTATAATTGCAATTGACACCACTTTCCCATCCAAATGCTTCACAAATCGCGTAGGAGGTGGAAAGCGGAATTACAGATGCCGCCAATACAGAAGCTCCAAATAATCCAGCTCCAAATAGAATAAATGCATAATTTCCAGCCAATGGTTTTAATGCAGAAGCAGCTTCACTGGCAGATGTAATGGTAATTCCTGCTTTGTAAAGTGTTGCTGCCGTACATACAATAATAAAAAATGCAACTGCATTTCCCCAGAAAGAGCCAAGGTATACATCTAATTTCTCATATTTGTAATCTTTCATGCGAAGCTTTTTATCTACAATAGAAGATTGAAGATAAAATTGCATATAAGGTGTAATTGTTGTCCCAATCATCCCAATAAATGTAAGGATGAATCCTGTATTTAGAGATAGCGTAGGGGTCACCATACTTTTTGCTACAACTCCCCAATCTGGTTTTGCCATAAAAGCAGAAAAGATATATCCAAAAAAGACAAATGTAAAAAGCAAAAATACTTTTTCAACTTTATCATAAGATCCTTTGGTGACTAAAAGCCAGACTGCAATAGCTACAATGGGTACTGATATATATTTACTGACACCAAATAACTCCATGCTTGCAGCTACTCCGGCAAAATCACCTAAAACAACGCCAAAATTTGCTATAAATAATATGAACATTGCAAAAAATGTCCACTTAACGCCAAATCTTTCCCGAATCAAATCAGAAAGTCCTTTTCCAGTTACAACAGCCATTCTTGCATTCATTTCCTGAATAATTGCAAGGCTAAATGTAATAATGAGAAGTCCCCATAGCATCTTATATCCATAGCTTGCACCGACCGTTGCATATGTTGCAATACCACCTGCATCATTACCTGCATTTACAGTGATGAGTCCTGGGCCGATAATACTTAAAATGAAGAATACATTTCGAAAGCGCTTTTCTACAACTGTTTTCATGCTGGTACCCTCCTTAATTTGATATATTCATGAACCAAATCATTTAAGGAGGTAATACCTACCAATTCATTGTTTTCATCAACAACGGGAAGTGCCAGCAAATTATACTTTTGCATAATTTCCATTACCTTTTCGATACGTTCTTCATCTTTAACGCTTTTTAGATTGTTATCCATTAAATCATATAGCTTATATGTTGAATCAGCAGAGGCTAAATCTAATAAGGTAACGACACCAATTAGTTTATGATTTCGATTTGTCAGATAAATATAGTGTGCAACTTCATCACTTGGTTTATCTTCTTTTAGCTTCAGTAAAGCCATTTCAACCGTCATATCAGGTAAAAAAGATACAAATTCCTTTGCCATGACACTTCCGACAGTTTTATCCTCATATTCCATCAATTCTCTGATTTCGCTGGAATTTTCACTTTCCATCTGCTCTAAAAGAATTTCCATTCTGTAATCTTCAATTTCTTCTAATATATCTGCTGCCTCATCGGATGGCATAATCTCAAGAAGATCTGAAGCTTTCTCATCTGGAAGAATATTAATGATATTTAATTGTGCTTCTGAATCCATTTCCTCTAGCACTTCAGCTGCCTGTTCATCATCCAGGTTATCAAAAAGAGCCATCTGATTTTTACTATCAAGTTCTTCGATAATATCAGCAATATCAGCTGCATGCATGGTACGTAATTTACCCATGGAAGTAGATAATTGTAAATCTGGTATTGCAGAAGATAAAGGCTGTACATTATTCCAGGATACAAGTGTATTACGGAATTCTTTTTTAAACATTGCACTTAGACGAATCGCAGGATATTCCAAACCTAATCTTCGAAGAAGACCTCTTAAGCCTATATCAACAGCAATAATGGTCCATTGATCCTGAATAAAACCAATACGGACATCATTGACACGTTCTACTTTTTTCCCATCAATATCAACAATCTGCTTATCTAAGAAATTTTTTCCGAGGAAAAAACCATTTTCCGGTAATGGTAACACCTTTAATTTATTTGTATTTAATTTAATACTGAAATTTTCTCTTCCGTCATTATAGACTTCTAAAAAGTCAGCGGAAAAATAAGTTTTTCTAGTTCCACTTGTTACTTCGAGCGCAGCAATAACAGCTTTGGATGAACTAAAATCCAAAATTACATCATTGAGCTTACCAATTACAGAACCAGGGTCACTTTGAATGTTTTTGTGGAGAATTTTACTAAAGAAAAAATTCGTGGACTTTTGCATAGTCCTCCCCCTTTCTTAGGCAGGGAGAGACATCGGCATAGCAAATAGACTACTCCCTGTAGTTTTTTGGTTACAGTATGCAGTTATATTCAAATGAAACGTATTCGCAGGGTCCGCGTCCATTTGCAATTACCTCCTTCGCAAAAAAAATGAAATAAATGAAAGAATCATTTATATAATGTTCTACATTGCATTTAGATTATAACCTCTAAAGTTATATGACGCAATCTTTTTTATTCATATTGCACAAAAAAATAATTATGATTCTGTACACTTAGCGCAGTAAAGAATAGAATCCCAATTCTTCAAACCCTAATTTACGATAAATATTTCTTGCCTTTGTATTGTCATAAAAAAGACATAAAAATTGTTTCTTTAGTCTTTTTTGCTTTATAATAATCTTCTATATAAAATAACTTATCCTCCAGCATAACGCTGTCAGGATAAGTTATTTTGATATTGTTACTACCAGTTCATAATTGCTTTAATTGCTTTAGATAATGTATCAGACGCTTTTTGATTGGATTTTACAGAAGGGTGCATATCAGACACATATCCATCTTCTTCTTTTTGTTCATCTAATAATACGGAGTATACATTTGCATCCTTTGTTTCTAATTTAAATTGTTCCATTGCAGATTCTATTGCAGGATACAAGGATTGTCCCATAAGTCCTAATGTTCCGATAATCGTTGCATTCTTATTGTGTTTACGTATCATTTTTAAAAACGCAACATAACAATTCGTATAATCATCGATTCTTTCTTTGATATCTTTACAATAGGAAGCATCGTTGGTTCCAAGATTTACAATAACTACTTCTGGCTGATATTGAGCAAAATCCCAGTGAATATCTTCTAAAACCAATTCATTCAGTGGGTGTGCATAGGAAAATCCCACTTTCTCATAAAAGGTTGGAACAAGTGAGTGTAAATTTTTCTCTTCGGTATCTGTGAAACCCGATACAACTCCATATCCGCTAAAAGATACCATACTATAGTCTGCATTTAAGGACATTGCTGTATGATAGGCATATGCCTTAGTAGTATCTTCTGTAGATGTTTTAAATCCAACCGATGGATCATTCATATCAATTCCATATCCACAAGTAATAGAATCACCTGCAAATTCAATTTTATGAAGTTTGTCTGGTGTTGGCAAAATAGTTGCAGTCTCATCTGTTACAATGCTTTTTATCCCAAAAACAGACATGGCGCATTCTGATAATTTTACAATTTCTACGGTTGCAGTTATGTCTGATTCACTTTGTATGACTGCGATATCATACAAAGGCTCTTTCATCATTTGATCAACAACTCTTTTATGATCAACAAAAACAGCGATTCTTGCTGGTCCTTCTGATTCAAATCCTTCGGTTGTATTATCCCCTCTTAAAACAATATTTAGTTTTTTGCCATGAAATGTAAACGAAATACCACTTCCAGAATGTCCACACCAACGAATTCCTTTATATTCTAGAGTTCTGCCTAAAAATTTCACATTATGTTTTGTAATTGCGTGTTCCATCGTATCTATTTTCTCCTGTTTATTTTTATTTGATTTTCTTATGATATAAAAAGAAGTAGCTCATTTAAGTCTATATCAGACTAAATTAACTACTTCTCATAGCTTATAAAATTATATCACAATTTTTTCCCTTTGGTTATATAAAATACTTATTATTTATATAATTCATAAGATCCCTCTACGGCATGCACCATGTCGACAATAAGCTGGTTATATGGCGTTGGCACACCATATAATTTTGCCTGTTCTACAACAGCACCATTGATAGCATCTATTTCCGTCTTTATTTTTCGTTTACGATCTTGATACATGGAAGAATATCCATTTTCATTTGCCTGACATACCTTACGTACCATTTCTAAAGCTTCTCTTCTATCAAAATAAGTACCATCTGCTTCTGCCACTTCAACTGCCTCATAAACAAGCCTTTTTGCAAAATTCCATGCAGCATCATTCCTTGGCATATATCCCATTGGTACTTCAATTAGTGCTGTAAATGTATTAATTGAAATATTAACAAAAAGCTTTGACCAGATAATACGCTGAATATCATTTGAGGTAGCCATGCATAAACCACTTTCAGAGAAACATTTTGCTATCGAATCCACAAGTTTGGTTTCCTGATAATTACTTCCAATTGTTGTTTCTCCGGTTCCCATTTGTCTGGTAGCGCCATTTCCCTCATTCATACAATTGATTTTTGTAGTTCCAATAATGACATTTTCTTTTTTTACATATTTTTCTATTTTTCTGTCATTTCCAGCACCATTTTGCAATGTCATCACAATGGTTTTTTCTCCAAAAAGCACCTGATTTACCTCCAGCGCTTTATCTGAAAAAATACTTTTAACAAAAACAATTACCAAATCCACAGATTCCTTGTAATCTCCAGACATCTCTGCCTTAACATTGATATACTGCTGTTTCTTATTTTCTTTATCTATAATGGTAATTCCATTTTCCCGAATTGCTTGCACTTGCGGTTCATAGCTATCGAGCATAATTACTTCATTGCGTTCACTTAATTTCGCGCCAAAAAGGCAACCCATGGCTCCTGCGCCAATGACGGCTATCTTCATCATTTTATCCTTCTTTCCTAAGCATGTTAGTTATAGGTGGTAAAACCAAAATTCATATCACAACTATTTTGCCACGCTTTGCTTTTGGCATCAAGTGATTTTTTTGTTATTTTTTCAAATCTAATATACAAAATTTATTTCAGACATTTTTCATTCCATTGGATTATCTTTTACCAGAGTTTAAACGTTTTTACTCCAAAACGTACTACTTTATATAAAGGAGTCTCTAACTCTTTTGCAGCGTTTTTTAATTCTTTTCGAATTTCAATGTGCTGTGGGCAATGTTGCTCACATTTTCCACACTCTACGCACTTAGAAGCATTACTTGGATCTTTGCGCATTGCTGTAAGCATAATATATTCCATTCGACCAACACTTTTCTTTTCGGTATACATTTCATTGTAACAGCGAAAAGCTCCTGGAATATCCACTCCTTTTGGACATGGCAGGCAATAACCACAGCCAGTACATCCTACTTTAATATTTTTTCCAATAATCTCTTTTATTTCTTCAATTAATGCAAAATCTTCTTTTGAAAACCCCTGTGCCTGTACTTCTGATGAAATTCGAATATTTTCATCTACCATTTCTATTGAATTCATCCCGGAAAGAACACATGTAACTTCTGGTTGATCCCATAACCAGCGAAATGCCCACTCGGCAGGAGAGTATTTTTTTTCATTTGTTGCGATTTTTTTCTTTGCTTCTTCTGGTAATAAAGAAACTAATTTTCCTCCACGCAGTGGTTCCATGATAATTACTGGAATCCCTTTTTCATTTGCTGCAAGCAGTCCTTTTCGTCCGGCCTGACTATTTTCATCCATATAATTATATTGTATCTGGCAAAAGTCCCAATCATATGCATTTAAAATTTGTAAAAACATTTCTGTATTTCCATGAAAGGAAAAGCCGATATTTTTAATCTGGCCATTTGCTTTTTTCTCAGTGATCCATTCTTTGATTCCAAGGCGAACCATTTTTTCCCAGGATTCTACATCTGTGAGCATATGCATAAGATAGTAATCAATATATGTTGTTTGCAGACGTTTCAATTCTTCCTGAAAATGTTTTTCTATACTATCGTATGACTTGATCAGATATTGTGGTAGTTTTGTTGCTATTTTAATCTGTTCTCTACAATGATTTCGATTTAAAATCTCACCCAAAACAGCTTCACTACCTGGATAAATATACGCCGTATCAAAATAATTGACACCTCGTTCAATTGCATACATAATTTCTTTTTCTGATTTATCAATATCAATTGCATTGCCTTTTTTGCTAAAGCGCATACATCCATATCCTAATAATGAAATATCTTCACCGTTTTTATCTTTTCTGTATTGCATAATATTTCCTCCATAATATGACGAATCGTTTTTTGTATAAATCCTTATAATACAACGCATGAAATTGTTCATGAAAGTAGTTATACAGGTTGTTTACAAAAGCTGCTTACTTCTCAAATTGCTTTGTTTTATCTTCCAGCAATAACAAATATTTTTTTACATCAATACCAGCGCCAAATCCAACCAAAGTTCCATTTGCTCCAACAACTCGGTGACATGGGATAACAATAAAAATTGGATTTTTATTATTTGCTCCACCTATGGCACGCTGCGCTTTTGGATTTTGTATGAATTCAGCTATCTGCTTATAACTTTTTGTTTCCCCATAAGGTATTTCCTGCAAGGCTTTCCAGACACTTGTTTGAAATTCTGTTCCTGCCGGTTCTAAAGGTAATTCAAAGTATGTTCGCTCTTGTGCAAAATATTCGGTTAGCTGTGTTTTTGCTTCTTCCAGTAAGGAAGTGGTCTTTATTTCTAGTGCTATTTTGCTACTACTACGTTTCTCTCCACGCATATTTTGCAGCATTTGATTCTGCTCTTTTTCCAGTAGTTTTTGGATTTGTGTCGAAGGAAGTAATTCTTTTAAAAAAGAAATTCCTGTCATCGTTTCTTTATATGGATACTTATAAAGTAATTGAAGCTCTGTAATAGCTCTGTCATTTGCCATTAGCTTTAAAACACCAAAGGGTGCCTCGTAAAAGTCTAAGTATTCTTTCAATATCTTTTCTCCTTTACACAAAAAAATCAAACGTTTGCGGAACACTTTATTTATAAACTGGAAGTGAATGAGCGGTAAAACACATGAGTGAATCTAGTGGTACTCCAATATCTGAAGCAATTACATCACATTTTGTCATTAAGAGGAAAAATATTTTTTTCTCTTTTTCTTCGCTTAAGCTTTCATAATTTGCCTGTCCCTTTGCAAGAATCACATCTGATCTTTGATATATATTTTGAAACTCTGTACTCGTCTTTTTTAAAATAGTTCCCAGAGATTTATCGCCATTTGAAATTATAGTTGCATATTCTTGTATGCCAACTTCATAAGCTTCTGATTCTACGGTATCATTTACAACTGCAGCACCTCTGACGCCAAAGTAAATTTCTAAATCCGGGTTTTGCTTTTTTATCTGTTTTATAAAAAGCTTATCTAAACAGATTTCACCACAATTATCTCCAAGATAAAGTAATGTTTTTGCGTTTTTTAGGTTTTCCTCTAATTCTTTTCCAGCATTTTTATAAAAAACTCTTTCTTCTAAATTTGTAAAATATTTCATGATGTTTTCTTCTGTCAGACTGTGACTTGGATTAAAATCAATAATATTTCCTATAACTGCCATTTTCAAAGCCATTTCAAAAGGATTTTTCGTCTGGTCTATTTGCAATTGAAATTGGTTTTCCATCGATAAAAAGAGGTAGTTATAGTAAGCTTTTATTCCTTTATATGGATCTTCTACTCCAATGTGTGTTTTTAAAAGTTCAAATGTTTCTCCTATGATTTCAGGTGAAGTCTGTGTATAATCCATATTTGAAAAATATTGAAATACTTTCTTATACAATTGTTCTTTCTCTGGTGCCTTAGTCATTTCTGCCACTTTAACGATTTGATTGACAAGACATCCTAAACATTTATCATTTCTTTTCATAAGTCGATTACATCCTTTAGCAAGTTCTATTCATTTCTTCTAAATGTACCACATTGTGAAAAAAGAAAGAAGCAGGAATAAAAATTCCTACTTCCTTTTTCATTTATGATGCATCTTCAAATTGTGAATTATAAAGATCTGCATAAAATCCATTCTGAGCCAGCAGTTCTTCATGATTTCCCTGTTCAACGATATCTCCGTCTTTCATTACAAGAATCAGATCAGCACTCTTTATCGTAGACAGTCGATGTGCGATAATAAAACTTGTTCTGCCTTTCATTAGATTATCCATTGCTCTTTGAATTCTGATTTCTGTTCTTGTATCTACCGAGGACGTGGCTTCATCCAAAATTAGCACTGGATTATCTGCAAGAATCGTTCTAGCAATGGTAAGAAGCTGTTTTTGACCTTGTGAAATATTGCTTGCATCTTCGTTGATTTCCAGATTATATCCATCTGGTAGTGTCTGAATGAAATGATGCGCATGGGCTGCTTTGGCTGCAGCAATTACTTCTTCATCTGTTGCATCTAACCTTCCATAACGGATGTTTTCCATAATACTGCCTTTAAATAACCATGTATCCTGTAATACCATGCCAAACGCATCTCTTAAATCTGCACGGTTAAATTCACGAATACTATGTCCATCCAATAAAATATTTCCACTATTTACATCATAAAAACGCATCAGTAATTTTACGATTGTTGTCTTTCCTGCACCTGTCGGTCCTACGATTGCAATCTTTTGACCTGGCTTTGCTTCTGCACTAAAATTATGAATGACAATCTGGTCATCATTATATCCAAAATGAACATTCTGGAATGTTACAGCGCCTTCTACGGAAGCTAGTTTTATTGGATTTTCTACAACCTGTTGCTCTTCTTCTTCTGCTAAAAATTCAAATACACGTTCGGAAGCTGCTGCCATAGACTGAATCTGATTTAAAACCTGTGCAATCTGTGCCATTGGCTGTGTAAAGTTCTTTACATACTGAATGAACGCCTGAATATCACCAATTGTAATAACGCCCTGAATTGCTAATAAACCACCCGTTAATGCAACTGCGGCATATCCTAAGTTTCCAACAAAGTTCATTATAGGAAACATCATACCAGATAAAAATTGTGATTTCCATGCAGACTGGTAAAGAATATGGTTTGTTTCATTGAAGTCATTTATGACTTCCTCTTCTTTATTATATGCTTTGATAACATTATGTCCGCCATAAACTTCTTCTACCTGTCCATTGATATGTCCAAGGTATTCCTGTTGTGTTTTAAAGTATTGCTGTGATTTTTTTACCATTAATGAGATGAGTCCCACCGACACTGGTAAAATTACCAATGCTATTATTGTCATTAATGGAGAAATACTTAACATCATAATCAATACACCAATAATTGTTGCTGTTGATGTCAAAATCTGTGTAACACTCTGATTTAAAGATTGACCTAAGGTATCAATGTCATTCGTAATACGGGATAAAACTTCTCCATATGTACGACTTTCAAAATATTTCATTGGCATACGATTGATTTTTTCTGATATTTCTTTTCTCATACGAAAACATATTTTTTGAGAAATACCTGTCATAATCCAGCCTTGAATAAAATTAAAAATTGCACCTACTCCATATAATGCCAGAACAATTAAGAGGATTTTTCCAATATAGTTGAAATCAATACTTCCTGTTCCTTTGATTTTTGCTGCAAGTCCTGTTGCCAGTGCTGTTGTTGCTTTACCTAAAACTTTAGGTCCTGCAACATTAAAAACAGTAGAGCATGCTGCAAAAATAAGAACGAAAACGACCCCGATTTTATATGCACCCATGTAATGAAGGAGTTTTTTTATAGAGGCATTAAAATTCTTGGCTTTTTCTGCTGGAGCCATATTCATACCGCCACCTGGACCACCCATACGATGATTTTGCTTTGAATGTTCTTTTGCCATATTATACTTCCTCCTTTCCTTCTTCTAAACCAAGTTCTTTTGCTGATAACTGTGATCTGGCAATCTGCTGGTATACTTCACAGGATTCCATTAATTCATCATGTGTACCTTTTCCTACAATTTGCCCTTCGTCCAGAACAATAATCTGCTCTGCATGAATAATTGTGCTGATTCTTTGTGCAACTATGATTACTGTACTATCTTTTACTTTATCAGAAAGTGCTTTTCTAAGTGCTGCATCCGTTTTTAAATCTAAGGCAGAAAAGCTATCATCAAAGACAAAGATTTTTGGGTCTTTTGCAATCGCTCTTGCAATTGCAAGACGTTGTTTTTGTCCACCGGAAACATTGGATCCACCCTGAGAAATTTCACTTTCATATTTATCTTGTTTTTCTTCAATAAAATCATATGCCTGTGCAATTTTTGCTGCACTCTCAATTTCATCATCTGTAGCATTTTTATTACCAAAACGAAGATTTGTAGCAATTGTTCCTGAAAAGAGAATACCCTTTTGAGGTACAAAACCAATCTCATGTCTTAAATCTTTCATAGAAAGGTCTCGAATATCTACTCCATCCAATGTAATACTTCCTTCTGTTACATCATAAAGTCTTGGAATCAAGTTTACTAACGTAGTTTTTCCACAACCTGTACTACCGATAATTGCCGTTGTTTTACCTGGCTGTGCAGTAAAATCTATTCCTTCCAATGCATCTTCATTTGCATTTGGATATCTGAAATGTACATTGTTAAACGAAACGATACCTGTATGAGCTTTCATTTCTGTTGGGTTTTCTTTTTCTTTGATTGAAAATGGAGTTCTTAAAACTTCATCTATACGTACTGCGGCCACTCCAGCTCTTGGAAGCATAACCGACATCATCGTAAGCATTAAGAAAGACATTACAATCATCATTGCATATGTGATAAATGCTGTCATTGCGCCAACCTGTAAAACACCCTCGTTTATCTTATGAGCAGATACCCATACGATTAAAATCGTCAATCCATACATAATCATCATCATAATTGGCATCATGAATGTCATAACACGATTGGTAAATAACATTGTTTTTGTAAGATTTCTATTTGCAACATCAAATCTTTCTTCTTCCGTTTTTTCACGTCCAAAAGCACGGATAACCGGAATACCTGTTAAGATTTCTCTAGAAACAAGATTTAGCGCATCCACTAATTTTTGCATTAATTTAAATTTAGGCATTGCTACTACCATTAAGAATGTAACTAATGCAATAATAAGAAGAACTGCTAATCCAATAATCCATCCCATTCCTGCACCTGTTTGAATTACTTTTATAATACCACCAATACCCAGAATAGGGGCATATGCTATCATACGAAGCATTAATGCTGTAACAAGCTGAATCTGCTGAATATCATTTGTACTTCTCGTAATTAATGAGGCAGTAGAATACTGATCCATCTCTGCACTGGAAAAGTTAACTACTTTCTGGAAAATATTACTACGAAGATTCATACCTACTCCAGCTCCTATTTTAGCTGCAAAGAAACCAACAAAAATAGTTACCACACCCATAAGTAATGCCAATGCAACCATTTTAGAACCAGCTACCCAAAGATATGTTTTTTGAATGGAATTAATATTAACTCCAGCATCTTTATCTGCCTGAACGGCATATGCAATTCCCATGGAATGGATCGTTGTTTTTCCGATAGAATTAAATTTTTCCATCATTTGACTGCGTGATTTTAAAATACTTTCTTTATCCATTTTTCCTGCAGAAATCATGCTTTGATAAATGGAACGCATATCAACATATGTTATGGTTTGTTTCTTTTTGTCTACCGTGGTCTCTTTTTGCGTTGTCTTTAACGTCACACCCATCTGCTGCCCAATCTGAGCCACGCTAAGTTTTGAGAGTTTACTAGCATCGGTTCCCATCTGTTTTGCAATCGATGTACGGAAAGTAGCTTCATCCACCGAAGATAACTGATAGTTAAAAAGTAATGCATCTGATAATGTATCATCTAATTTATTTAAGGATTTACTATCTTTTACGGTTAATTTATAGTTATCTCCATCTTTTGTATAGCTGTCTTTCCATTTTGTTGTTTCTTTATCTGTCATAAAAATTTGTACTGTTTCAAATTCATCTTTTGTAACTGATTTTGGAAGAATATGTTCTACACCTTTATTTTGAATACCAGTATCAATAATATCTGATGTATACTGTGGCAAAGATAAATCACACCATGCCTGTACAAGCAATAATAATATGATTACGACAACCATCTTCCAAAATGGTCGTAAATTTTTTAATATTTTACCCATTCTTTATTCCCTTTCTATTTTTGCTTTTTTCTACTATCAAGTTCTTTTTGAGATATGGAATACAAGTCTTCTAAATACATAATTAAATGTTCTAAATGTTCCTGATTCATTTGATCTAGCACATTATCGGTAAAATCCATGACCATTTTTTCAGCTTTTTGCAATATTTCTTTCCCTAAATCGGTTAATTCAACGTATGCATTTCGCCTGTCCCTTTGATTGATATGACGAATCAAATACCCTTTTTCTTCCATTCCTTTTAATGATCGTGAAATAGATGGTGAAGAAACATGTGTCATAGTTGCTAATTTAGAAATACTCATGTTGCCATCCTGAGTTGCATCTCCTTTATCAAACTTATGAAATTTTCCATGTGCAATACATTTCATAATTGTAAACTCACTTTGTGTCAAATCTGACATTAAATAGTGAAAATGCAATTTTCGAAACATGTGAAATGATTCAAAAAGCCTTTGTGCCTTATTATCCATCAAAGTCCCCTCCTAAACAAAAAATACTTAACAGTGTAATTTAATAACACTGTTAAGTATTCTAGCACCATGTATTTTCAACGTCAATAGATTTTCATTTTTTTAGAAATAGTTTATAATTATTTTATATTATTCATATCTTAATGCATCGATTGGATTCATTTTAGCCGCCTTATTGGCTGGATAATAACCAAAGAATACACCAAATATGATTGAAAACAGAAAACTAAATAAAATTGTTCCAATTGATACAGATCCAGGATAGCCAATTAGGTTCGTAATTCCAAATCCAAGTCCGATTCCGGAACAGATTCCTATAAGTCCTCCAATCACACAGATTACAATGGCTTCTGTAATAAATTGAAGCCTTATGCTGCCATTTGTTGCTCCAAGTGCTTTTCTGGTTCCAATTTCTCTTGTTCGTTCTGTGATTGTAACAATCATAATATTCATAACTCCAATTCCACCAACAAGCAACGATATTCCACCGATACCTGCGATTGCCAGTTTAATTGTATTCATGACAGAATTCATCTGAGAGAGTTGCTCTTCCATACTATATCCATTAATCTGCCAGTTTTTGTTGTTTTTGTAATACTTGTTATTCAAATAGGACATCACATTATTTAATATTTCCTTGGAATTTTGTCCAGTTGCTGCTGTAATTGAAAACTCAGTATATCCATCATTTGCTGTCTGACTTCTTTTTACTGCATTAATCGGAATATAGCATTGTGTACGAATATCTTTTTCAGATGCACTAGAAGAAGCATATGCAGAAGCATTATATTTATATACACCTACAATTGTATACGTATAGTATTTATTGTCAACCAAAACATCCATACTTTGACCAATTGCTTTACTTACATCACCGCCATACATATTATTTACAAGCTTATTGCTTACAATTACTATGTTCTTCCCATTTGAGACTTCTTCTTTTGTAAATGTTTTTCCAGAAAGTATTTTTAAATTCTGTCCGGATACATAACCAGTATTTACACCAGTGACTGTTACATTTGCATATTTTTTTTCTTCTTTAAAAATTCCATCACCCAAATTACTGGACAATCCAATTGCCTGAATCTTATTTGCAAAGCGAGTTGACAGGTTTTTAAGCATCGCATCATTGATAAGATCGGATGATTTTAATTCTGGAGAAGTAGTTGCTGTTTCATCATAATTTTTCTGGGTGACATACATCGATATCTGATTTGCACCTAAATCACTATAAGAAGCTGTTATGGATGCACTCATTCCATTTCCTACCATTACGATTGCAATGATTGAAGCAATACCTATTAAAATACCAAGCATTGTTAAAAATGACCGCATTTTGTTCGCTTTTAATCCTGCTAATGCAACTAGTATGTTTTCAAACAGCATCATTTTGTTTTCCCGCCCTTTCTCCAGTAATATAACCATCTTTTAGCGTTATAATTCTGCTGGTTTCTTCTGCTAATTCATTGGAATGGGTAATCAGGACAATCGTAATCCCCTGTTCTTTATTCAATTTATGAAATAAATCCATAATAAGTCTTCCAGTTTTAGAATCCAATGCACCCGTAGGCTCATCTGCTAAAATGATAGATGGTGTATTTCCAAGTGCACGTGCAATTGCAACACGTTGTTTTTGACCACCAGAAAGTTCGTCTGGGGTATGGTGCATTCTTTCTTCCATATCTACCATCTGCAAAAGTTCTTTGGCTTTTTGAGCTCTTGTTTTTATTCCAATTCCTGCATACATCATTGGTAGTTCGACATTTTTTAATGCACTGGTTCGCGCTATCAGATTATATGTTTGAAATACAAATCCTATTTTCTGGTTTCGTATTTTTGATAAGTCTTTATCTGTTGCTTTTCCAATATCAACCTGATCCAGCGTATATTCACCTGATGTGGGGCGATCCAATACTCCTATAATATTCATAAGTGTTGATTTACCTGATCCAGAAGCCCCAACAATCGATAAAAACTCTCCCTTGTAAACTTTCAAATCAATTCCATGCAAAATTTCAAGTTCATTTGGCTGTCCTACATAAAATTTCTTCACAATATTTTTCAAATCAATCATTACATTCTTTTCCATCTGCTACTCCAATCCTTAAGCTTTTTCAACGATTAATCCAGGCTTGACGAAGCATCTGCCTGCGTAGCTGCTTCTGTGGATTGTTGCTCATCTGGAACAATTACTTTCATATTATCTTTTAAGCCATCCGAAGAAATCTGAACATAATAATCCGTTTCCAGGCCTTTTGTAACCTGAAATTGTTTTGTTTTTCCTGTTTTTTTATTTACTAAAACAGTTATTGAATCCTGCCCATTTAATTTTTGGATACATTCAGAAGGAACTGCATAAACAGCATCTGCTTTTGCAAGTATTATAGAAGTTTTTGCATTCATTCCCAATCGTAGTTTATTGCTTTGCTGACTTAAATCAACATGTATTTCATAATCCGTTGATGTAGTTACTTTTCCTGTACTATCCGTTGATGACTTTGGAACTGGAGAAACAAAAGATAATGTTCCTGGAATTTCTTCATCCCCTGTAGCATCTGTTTTTACAACTGCAGGCATTCCATTTGTAAGTTCACTAACGGAATATTGATCTACCGTTGCTGTAATTCTTAAATTTCCTGAATCCTGAATAGTTGCTATTGTTCCACCTTTGTAAACGTCACCCTGCTCTGCATCCAGTGATGTAACTGTTCCATCACAAGGTGCTGTTACAGTACATTTACTTTTTTGTGTTTGCAAATCAGCAATTGTCTGTGTTGAATCTCCACTTGCTGTAGCTTTTTTATCTAATTGAGCAGCATCAAGCGCATCTTTTTGTAATGCAACATCTTTTTCATTGCTTCTGTCTTTATCCTGCTGATTTTGAATTTGAGTATTGTAATCAGTAAGTGTTGAATCCACTTTTGCCTGTGCAGTCTGCGCATCTGCTTTCTTTTCTTTTTCATCTGCCTGCGCATTTGTAAGTACTGTCTGTGCTGCATCTAATGGAGAATTACTCGTTGTCTGCTCTGTCGTACTTGTTGTTTGTGTTGAAGTTGTAGTTCCTTGTATTGCATTAAACTTATTTTGCGCATCCTTTGTTACTGCCTGTGCCTGTTGATAAGCTGTATTTGCAGCATCTCTGGCTGTTATTGCAGCCTGATATGCATTATACGTATCCGTTACAGCCTGGGCATTTCTTGTTTTTCCAGTGTCTCGTGTTGTTATGGCATCACTATAAGTCGTTTGAGCCTGAGAAACCGCCTCATCCGATTTTTTCCCAGAAATACCGGCACTGTTCTGAGCACTTTTCAATTTCTGATCAATAGAAGAACTGTCAAATGTACAAATCACGTCTCCTGCTTTTACAGCATCCCCAATTTTTACATTTACCTTTGTAATTACTACTGCTGATAAATCGGATTGTAGTTCTTTTTTTGTTATACTATCTACTGTTCCGTTTACACTAACCTCTTTTTTTAAATCCTGTTTCGATAATGAATACACATTATATTGTGGTGTTGTAGATATCTGCGCCTGTGTTTTTGTTTTCATATAAAAGCTGATTCCACTTACGCACAACACTAAAATAACTATAATTGCAATTTTTTTCTTTGTAGGTTTGAATAAATTCCCCACCCTTTTTAACCCTGTTTTCATTTACTTTCCTCGTTTCCCTTATATAGTAATCAATTCTCATATCTTATGCTAATCAATGAATGTTAAATGATTTTAAGGGCATTCTTAATATTTACTTAAAAAAGCTTCCTAATGCAGGTATTCTGCCAGGAAGCTTTTAAAGTTATATGGAAAATTTTACAATCATCTGGTTTAAATTTAAAACACTTTGTGAAAGTTGTTCTGTCTGGTTCTTTACTTCTCCTGACATATTTTTTACCTTTAATATATTTTCAACTGTATGATTGGCACCTTTTGCACAATCTTGATTTGCCAACGTAATCTGACTAATTGATTCTAAAATCATACGAATAGATACATTTAATTCTGTTGAAGTGTTAGAAAAATTGGTCACTAGCTCATCCACATAATCCGCATCTGCTTTATATACTTTTCCGACCCTTATACATTCTTCGTAACTCTCCATTGTATTCTTTTCAATAAAATCAAGTGTATTGGATGAGGCTTGAGATAGATGGTTTATTGCTTCAAAAATTAAACTTACCATATTTTCAATTTCAGATACTGTATGGGATGAATTTTCTGCTAATACTCGAATTTCATCCGCAACGACCGAAAAGCCTCTTCCTGCTTCTCCCGCTCTTGCCGATTCTATGCTTGCATTTAATGCCAATAGATTTGTCTGGGATGCAATTTCCAAAATCGAATTTGTCAATCCTTTGATTTTTTCTACTTCTTTTATCTGAGTAAGTGCATGTTCCATAACTATTTTAATGTTTTCCTGCGCTTCTTTAACTTCTATTTGCTTTTTTAATGATTTTTCCTGCAGTTCAATAGCTCGTACACTTATCGCATCTGCAGAGGAGGCCCCTTCTTTTGAATTA